>MLJW01000069.1_pt1 | contig 125980 bp, 123 predicted proteins | sample 888231 | NCBI WGS metagenome assembly MLJW01 (sample SAMN05788063, study PRJNA343431) | mine drainage metagenome | isolation source: sample collected from the inflow into an acid mine drainage treatment plant... | place: Germany: Lusatia, lignite mining district | reverse complement strand
CGCTGATGCTGATCAATGACCACGATCCCAAACCCCTCTACTACCAGTTCCAGGCCGAGTCCAACGGCAAGTTCACCTGGGACTACCTGGAGAACGGCCCGGATGTCTGGCGCGTGCGCATCGGCCGTTCGTAGCAGGCCGCCAGCAACGGATCGATGCGCGGGCATCGATCCGCGGCCGATCCGAGCAGAACCACCTAGCGAACCGCAATTTCCGCTGGCCGCTGTTGCGTTCCATATTTGCATTACCGGTCAGCGGGAACAGCATGTTGCGACGCGCCCCGATCCGTCACGGAGAAATGCGATATTTCGCCGTCAGCATTTGGCATCGGGATGTCTTAGATGCCGTCCCACTTTCCAGGTTACCGATAGCACGACGCGAATTGTCAGAAGCTGCACGACTCCTGCTGAGTGCTGCCGACCTTGAAGGATAGCTGCCCCGATTCCGAGAAATGAATATCCTTTCCTCAGAGCTCAAGATCAAGCTGTTTGACATGGTGCTTTGCTTTTCGCGGGCGCTCGATCTCCTGCACCCGGAAATCGCCGACCATCACCTTCGAGTAGCCTATATCGCGTGCTGTATTGCGGAAACGATGGGCTTCGCAGCGGACGAGATCCAGAATGTGTTGATTGCGGGCGCGCTGCACGATGCCGGAGCCGCTTCATCGGCGACCAGATTGCGACTACTCGACTATGCATTGGGCAACTATCGGCTGGATGGAAGCAAAATTCAGGAAGACATACACGAGCATGCCTTCAAGGGTTCTGAACTCATAAAAGATTTCCCGCCATTTTCCCAAGCTGCATCTGCCATCCGCTTTCACCACGTTGAATGGAACTTTGGGCGAGGAAGAGAATTTGCCGGGGTACCCGTACCTCTAACGGCGTCCATTCTGTATCTCGCGGATCGCGTTGCGGTGATGCCGATGAAGGACGGAAACATCCTGGAACAAGCTGCCGAAATCCGCCGAGCGGTTGGTACCGATACCGGACGGTGGTTCATGCCGGAAGTCGCCGCCGCGTTCCAGGAAGCTTCCGCACCAGAATCATTCTGGCTCGACGTGACCTACCCACACAAAGAAGCGATTATTGTCGATCGCTTCGGCGCACACGAAATCGAACTTAACCTCGATGCACTACACGAGCTAGCCAAGATGTTTCGCAAAGTCATCGACTATCGCAGCCCGTTCACCGCCACGCACTCCAGCGGGGTGGCTGCGGTCGCCGAAGTGCTGGGACAACATCTTGGTTTTTCCTCTGCCGACAGTAAGCTGCTGAGGATCGCCGGCTATCTGCATGACATCGGCAAGCTTGCAGTACCATCAGAGATTCTAAACAAGCCGGGAAATCTGACAGAAGCCGAAATGCTTGTCGTAAAACAGCACCCATACTATACATTTCGGATTCTCTCTACGGTACCAGGTCTGGAAACGATAAATACTTTGGCATCACTTCACCACGAGCGTCTTGATCGCCGTGGATACCCGTTTCGCTCGCGTGAAATCCCGCTTGGATCACGCATCATAGCCGTAGCTGACATCTTTACCGCGATCACTGAGGATCGACCTTACCGGCGAGGGATGGATCGCGCGCGCTCATTCGAAGTGATGGACCAGATGGTTCTCGATGGAGCAATTGACGGCGGCGTCGCTGCCGCCCTTCAGCAGAATTATGACGCGTTCGAACGTGTTCGCAATCTGTCACAGGAACGGTAAGTCGCGATTACGGTGTTTGAGAAACCTCGGGCTGGTTTTCTGGTGCATCTTCACTGAAGCGCAAGCGGCTCTCGACTGAAGCCTCTTATTATGTCGTGAAGCTGCCCAGCTTTTCGTTGACGGTACCCGTCAAGGCGCACATCTTGTCCATGATGTTGGCAATCTCATTTGCGTGCTGCGAATTTGCGTTGACCAGATTCTCGATAGCCTGTACGTACTCCGTGATGGCCGCTGTATCTGCCCTCACCTGCACCGACACCTGTGCCGTTCGGCGGCTCACATCGACCGACGAGTTGATCAATCCGGTACTCGATGCGATCCCGTCTTTTACGCCGCTTGCCGCCAGCCGCACCTGATCGAACGCGGTCGTGGCTACGCTTATCTTCCTGCGGACCCCGTCGATCGCACTGGTAATGCGCGTCGTCGTAGCATCGATCTCGGTAAGATTCTTGTCCGTCCGATCGGCAAGCGCCCGGACTTCATCCGCGACCACCGCAAAGCCACGCCCTTGCTCCCCGGCACGGGCAGCTTCTATGGCGGCGTTGAGAGCCAATAAATTGGTCTGTTTAGCGATGGTTCCGACGACGGCGATAATTTTACGGATCTCATCTGCTTCGCTGGCGAGCCTGCCCATGTCGGCGAGCACTTCGGCCTCCAGCGCAACGCTTTGCTCGATATGTGCGGCGAGTATTGCCATGTTGTCGGCGGCATCGGACAGTATGGTTTGTGCGGTCGCAATTTCACCCTGCGCTTTCGTTGCTTCCACCGCCAGATCCTCGGTGAGCATCTGGATATGCGTCGCATCTTCCTTTGTTTTTCCGACCGTTTCCACCACCGTCAAAATCTGGTCGCCGATCACTTGCGATCGCCGGCGGACTGTCGCCGCCACCTGCTCGGTTTCCACTGATGCCGTCTTGACGTCGTGTAGTGCGCCACGAATGGATTCCCGGAACCTATCGACGGAATCGAGCACCAGTCCCATTTCGGAGTTGTAACGAACGTTGACCGTGCACTCTCTGGTGAGTTCCCGCTGCGCCAGCCATGCCAGGTACGCGTTAATCTGTCGGAGCGACTCCACCCCCCATCTTTTTTCATCGACATCATGGATGAAAACCACCAGCGCGATAGCGTATTGGACGGCGGCGCCTAGGGTATTGCCGGTAAAGAGTGCCGCATTGATGCACAAAAGGATGATCCCGATCCAATGAACGAGCCGCATCCGGAAGAATAGCGATCTCATCCGAGTCTCTTGCAAGAACTGGTGGCCGGAATTGCTGGAGCGGACGAATCGGTTATTGGGATGGCTTCGGCAGCCTGGTCAGCGCGAGCGGCACTACGGGTCACAAGATCCATTTTTCCAGACTGCAAGACAGTAAAGTCGTCCAGTATCGAGGAGGAACTCTGGTTCCGGAGCGGCTCCATCAGGATAGTCCGCCCGTCTCGGCCGGCAAGACGTGCGACTCTGGGTGCCGGTCAACTTCGCAGGTCTTGTTGCTGTAATGCAGCAGTAAGCCGGCCAGAACGGCGCCGCCGATGATGTTGCCCAGCGTGACGGGGATCTGGTTCCACAGCAGCCATTGCGGCACGCTGATATCCGCTCCTAGGATGATGGCGGTGGGAATGACGAACATATTCACTACCGAGTGTTCGAGAGCGAGACCGAAGAACGTGGACACCGGCAGCCAGATCGCCGCAATCTTGCCGGTGGTCGAGGTGGAACTGAATCCGAGAATGGTGCCGAGTGCCACCATCCAGTTGCACAGGATGCCCTTGACGAACGCGGTCAGCCACCCATTGGCGCCGGCATGCTGGTAGACCAAGGTCTTCGACTGAGCCACTGCGATAATTTTCGCCCCGAGCGCCCCGGAGCCTTGAATGAACCCCTCAGTGAGCATCAGGGCGAGCAGGAAGCCGACGAACACGCAGCCGATGAAGTTGCCCAGATAGACCCATTTCCAGTTACGCAGCATTTCCACGTAGCTCGTCTTGCCGCGCGCGATACCCACCGGCAGTACAGCGAAGTTGCCGGTGGCGAGTTCCAGCCCGAGCAGCACGATCATGGCGAAGCCCACCGGAAAAACGGCTCCCGCCACCAGCGCGGCGGTGCCGTCGGGAAGTCCGTCGGAGGCCTTGAAGGCAAATGCCGTGGCATAGGCGAGCAGCGCGCCGGAAAGGAAACCCTTGAGCAACATAGCCTGGACGCTCAGGCCGGCTTTCTTCTTGCTCGCGGTCTCGATTTCTTCCATGAGTATTTGTGGCGGAACATAGTCCATTTGTATCTCCTGTTGTTGTTCATCCAGGCCCGGCTCTTCCTCAAGCCGCTAGCCTCTGTGTTTTTTTCTCATCGCCTTCCGCGCCGCCGCGCTCCGAGGCTGCCGGCTTGCCGCCGATGAACAGCGAGCCCAGCCATCCCGCGAACAGCAGCAGGGCAAGCATGACCATCAACCACCCGGCGGCCGCCTGCTGATTCACCAGGTAATTGTTGCAGACGCGCACCGGTGCGGCGATATAGAGCCAGCCGATCACGAGCAACATGCTGCTGAAGTTGGTCAACACGAAACCCCGGCCGATCGCCGAGAGCCGGTTCCAGGCTAGGGCCAGGGGCACGCCGACCAGAACGGGAAGGCTGAAGAATTTCGCCGCTTCGGCCAGCGGATTCGTCAGCGTCGCGTCCAGCGCGCGCGGCAACATCCAGTAGCCCGAGGCAAATAGCGCTAGCAATAGGCAGGCGACCCTGCCACCCGCGGCGGCGAGCAGTGACTCCTGCAGACGTGCCGGCAGCAGCCGGCACGCGATGGCGCCGATGGCCACGAGTGAAGGCATTTGCACCAGCATGTGCGCGGTCATCGTCGCCTCCAGGGTTCTCCGTGACGCGGGCAAGACCAAAAGCAGATACAGCGTGCCGAGTCCGAAGAAAGCGTTGCGCATCAGTGGGCTGGTCACAGCCGCTGCACTATCATTTTTACGAACAGCGTCGGTTCGTCGAGGTCGCTGATCTGTGCCAGCCGTCCGTCTCGGTCGATCAGATGGATTGCGGCGTTATGTTCGAACCCGCCCAGGCCGTCCGGAATCACGACGACGCCGAAGGCATCGAGTAGAGGCCTGAGATCCGCCGCGCTGCGCACCCGCGCGATGCGCCAATACCTGCCGTCGGCACCATAGGCTTGGCCGTACGCCTTCAGGCTGGCCAGATCATCCCGGTCCGGATCGAAGCTAATACTGATCAGGGCGAACTTGCGTCCCAGTGCTCGCTTCGGGACGCTATCGCGGATCTGTCTGAAGGCTATGCCCTGGCTGCGGCAAAGCGTGGCGCAGTGTGTATAGATGAACTCCACCGCCAAGAAGCGGCCACGGTAATCCTGCAGACGAAAGGCGCGCCCATCCTGATCTTCGAGCACGACCGCAGGCAGCCGCCGCGGCGAGCGCAGAATGTTGATGCGACGGGCGGTTTCGGCGGTGAAGGCGGAGAGACCGTCGGTAGCCCACCATATGATGCCGCTCCCGAGAACCACTATCAGCACCGTGGCGGCGACGCTTCGTTGGCCGAGCTTCAAACAGCTGCACTGCGCGCTGGGGCGGCACGAGGATAGTCGCGGCCGGACGGGCCCAGGCGCGAGAGAAAGCGGACGATGAATACCAGCACGGAGGCGATCACCAGCACCGCGAAGCCCGTGGCGATGCGGTCGTAGGGAACCCACTCGGGCAGATGGACGGCATAGCGACGCGGTACACTTTCCTTTCCGGAGTAGAGGAAGGTCAAGGTGAAGCCGAGAGTGCCGAGGGTGAATCCCCAGAATGCAGCAAGATCGAGGAAGCTATCCTGGGCGTCCTGGTGGGGCTTTGCGAGGTAGTACATGAAGCCGAATACCATGGCGACCATGCCCAGCAGCAGGTAGGTGTGGAAGTGCCCAGGCACCCACAGCGTGTTGTGCATCACGTAATTGACCGTAATCGTGCCGTCGATGAACGCCGGCATGACCCCAACCGACCAGCCGAACAGCGACAGGAACAGCAGCCTGGAACCCATGTCCCAGCGGATGCCGGAACGGAACACGATCATCAGGCCACCGTAGCCCGTGACCACCAGGATCGGGAACGTGTTGAGGTAGCCGATTATCTGGCCCATCATCAACATCCATTTCGGGAAGGCGAAATCCATCAGCAGATGGTGCGGAAAGATGAACAAGACCATGATAGTGGAGGCCGTCCACGAGGCCAGGAACACCTTGTTCGACTTCCACGGACGTTGTGTGTAGCGCGGCAGGATCTCATAGACAGCAATCACCGCCATGTAGATGGTGGCGTTGATGAACACGTGGCCGAATAGATAGATCATGCCCTTGGCCAGGAGGGGATCGATGGCGAAGCTCGGGACATAGAGATTTACCAGCATCATCGTCAGGATGCTGGCACCGACGATCAGACCGACAACATTGACGATGGTCACCATGGTGCTGGCGACCACCGTCGGCGGTGGGGCCTCGCCGTCGTCGTGACCGAACAGTTGCGGCCAGCCGAGCGCGCGGGCAAAGTTGCCGTAGCGGGCGATGATGGCGCGGGCGATGTCCAGGTGCAACAGCAGGAAGCCGACGCCGATCACCACTAGGCCACCCATGAACAGGGCCGCCGCATCCCGGCTCCACATACCCATCGATTTTGCCGGCAGCGGATAGAGGAAGGTCCAGGCGCCCTGGAAGTGCCCGAAGAGAACGCCGGTCAGGATCATGGCTACGCCGCCGAGGAATAGCACCAGGTTGGCGACGAATATGCCCTGCGAGAGATCGACGTACTGGCGCAGGAAGTGCCACATGATGGCCGCCCCGGCGATAGCGGCGATGCCCACCATGCCGGCACCGTGCAGCGTCATGAGTTCGTAGAACCAGATCGGTCCCATGGAAATGAACTGCGACTGCTCCATGCGCATGAGCAGGCCAAAAACCATCATCAGCAGCAATATGGAAGCCGCGGTGACCAGATAGGCCAAAACGCTGGCCTTTGCCCCGTGATCGGGCGCGGGTGTGTACGTATAGTTTGCCATGTTCTTCCTCCTTTACAGGGCGCCGACTTTGAATTCGGTCATCATGTTGTGGTGTGCCACACCGCAGTACTCCAGGCACAGGATCCTGTAGGTCCCTTCCTCGCGGAAGGTGTACCGGACGACGTTGGTATAGCCTGGCATCGCCTGGGTCTCTGCGACCAGGTGCATGTCGGGTCCGTAGATACCGAAGCCGTGGTTGACGTCCGCGCTGGTCACACGGAATTCCACTGGCTGGTCCTTTGCCACGTGGTCACGGCTCAATTCCCAGCGCCATTGGTAGCCCTTTACCTCGACGACCTGCACCGTGCCGGCCACGCTCCCGGCGCGGCTGGCATCGTAGGGCAGACCCACCAGCGTGTAGATCATCACCGGTCCGAACACCGACACCAGGGTCCAGAACAGCCTGGTACGCACGCGGTAAGCGCGCTTCTGTAACGGTGCGTAGTCTTCCTCGCGCGTGCCGGAGTTGATGGCGACGAAGGCAAACCCAAATACCACAAGCGTCATCAATACCAACGAGACCCGCCAAGCGATTTCTTGCGTGGACATATATATGTGCTCCCTTTCTATTGGTGCTTACGACACATCGGCGATTCGACTGGAACCGTGTTGTATAGAGCTTCATCCCGATTCGGAAGAAAGGTGCCTCCTGATCCGGAGCACGTCGACAAGTGCGGGTACAGGAGATCGGTTCCGATGCCTTGCGGTATCGCCGGCAGCCCGACCAGTTTGATTCCCACCTCAAGCCCCCTTTTTCTGATCTCTTATCCGGAACAAATTGGATCGCTCCTACCTTGGTAAGAGCCAGATTCATGCCTGATCGATTAGCGACTTGATACGCATCATTTAACTTGTTTAGATTTAATGTAGAAATAGGTTCCGTTGTAACGCTGGACGTCCAATCGGAACGTTCAGTCTGAACGGGAGAGTTAATTCGATGCCAAGCTTGGGGACTTTGAAGGCGTTTCTCGAATGCCTGGAAGAAGGGGTGATGTTTCTCGATACCGGTCGCAGAGTGCTAGATATCAACAGTGCGGCTGCGCGCATGGTCGGTCGGGATGGCGCCACGATAATCGATGGCCTCTGTCCAACGCTGTTTGCCGGAACCCCCTGCGCACAAGACTGCGAGCTCCGGGGCCATTGTTCGCTCGTTCCGAGAACGGGCGAGGACAACAAGGTTCAAGACATCATCTTAAAAGGATCTGACGGCAGAAACATTCCGCTACGCATGTGGGCCATGCTGCTGCCGCGGAACCGTGCTGGCATCTATTGCGCAATAATTCTTCGTGATCGTTCGCGCGAACTGGAGCTTGAGGCAAAACTGCGCGACCGCTGGCAGCTCGGCGGCTTGATCGGGCGCAGCCCCGCCATGCAGGAACTTTACCAGAGGATACTGCGTGCCGCCGCGAGCGGCGCCAACGTGCTCATCACTGGCGAGAGCGGTGTTGGCAAGGAGTTGGTGGCGCGGGCGCTGCACGACAATTCCGAGCGTAGCGAAGGGCCATATGTTGCCGTGCACTGTGCGGCGCTACCGGAGAATCTGTTGGAGTCCGAGTTGTTCGGCCACATCAAAGGCTCTTTTTCAGGCGCAAGTACAGCTCGTATCGGTCGCTTCGAGGCCGCCAATGGCGGCACGATGTTACTGGATGAGATTGGCGAGATATCGCCAGCAACCCAGATCAAACTGCTGCGCGTGATCCAGGAGCGCGAAATTGTGCGCGTGGGCGAGAACCATTCGCGGAAGGTGGATGTGCGGATAGTTGCCGCGACCCACCGCGATCTGGCAACAATGGTGCGCCGCGGCGAATTTCGCGAGGATCTCTTCTACCGACTGCGAGTCCTGCCGCTGCACGTACCGGCTCTGCGCGAACATAGAGAAGACATCCCCCTGTTGGCAAGCAAGATGCTGAGCGATCTGGCTGAGCGTTATCAGCGGACCGAACTAAGACTCTCGCCCGATGCCATGCTGGCGCTGGAATCCTGCGACTGGCCGGGCAACGTCAGACAGTTGTTCAACGCTCTTGAGTGTGCTGCGGTGCAGTCCGTCGGTGCCATCATCCAGCCGCAACATCTGTTGGACGAAACGGCCGCCAGGAGTCTGGCGGCGAGCGCGCAAAACGCTGCAACGAATTTCTCGGCAAGAGGGCTTCGGCAAGTGACGCGCTATTACCGTACACCGCAGACAGCCGAGGAAGAGTGGGCGCTGATCGTCAAGGTTCTGCAAGAAGCGGGCGGCAACAAGGCCAAGGCCGCTCGACTCCTGGGCATGTCCCGCACCACCTTGTGGAAGCGGCTCAATCAGAACTCCCCGCCCTGATGTTCTGTACTTGACGGTATTAGGCCAAGAGGTGCGCCGATAAATAGCGGCAGAACTCGTCAGCGCGCATGGGCTTCGCGAAATGGAAGCCCTGCGCCTCGTCGCAGCGAAAGCTGCATAGTTGCTCCAGCATGCCGACGTTCTCGACGCCCTCGGCGATCGTCCCGAGATTCAGGCTGTGCGCCATCTGGATGATGGCGTGGACAATGGCGGCATCGTCGGGATCGGTGGCCAGGTCGCGGATGAAGGATTGGTCGATCTTCAGCCTGTCCACCGCGAAGCGCTTGAGGTAGGAGAGGCTCGAATAGCCGGTACCGAAGTCATCGATCGACAGTTTCACACCCAGCGTCTTCAGCCGCTTGACGGTGGCGAGGACACTCTCGGTATCGTGGAGCAGGATAGACTCGGTGAGTTCCAGTTCCAGGGAGGAAGGATCGAGGCCCGATTCCTCCAGGGCGCCGATGACCGTCTGCTCCAGATTGCCGCGCTTGAACTGCACAGCAGAGAGATTCACGGCCACGGTCAGGTCGGGCAGGCCCGCCTGCCGCCACGCCATCGCCTGGCGGCAGGCTTCGCGCACCACCCATTCGCCGATCGGCACGATCAGCCCGCTCTCCTCGGCGACGGGGATGAAGCGCGCCGGCGGGATCATTCCGAGCTCCGGATGCTGCCAGCGGATCAGCGCCTCGGCGCCCACCACGGCGCCGCTGGCGAGCTTGATCTGGGGCTGGTAATGGAGCACGAATTCGCTACGCGCCAACGCCTTTCTCAGGCCATTCCGCATGGACAGATGCTCGACCGCTTCGGCATTCATTTGCTCGTCGAAGAAACAGTAGGTGTTCCGGCCCAAGTCCTTGGCCCGATACATGGCCATATCGGCCTTCTTCAGCAGGGCGTCGAAGTCGCCGCCATCGTCCGGGTAGAGCGCGACGCCGATGGATACCGAGGTGGTCAGTTCGTTGCCCTCGATACGACACGGATCCTGCATCCGCTCCATGATCTTGACCAGCACCGGTGCAATGTCGTCGGCATCGCGCAGGTCCGGTATCACGATCAGAAACTCGTCGCCGCCCTGCCGGCTTATGGTGTCGGTGTCGCGTACGCAGCCGCTCAGACGAATCGTGATCTCCTTCAGCAGCGCATCGCCAACCGCGTGGCCCAGTGAGTCATTGATGGTCTTGAATTTGTCGAGATCGAGGAACAAAAGCGCCAACCGGGTCTCGGTGCGGTCGGCATGGGCCATGGCTTGCTCGAAGCGATCAAGAACCAGCAGGCGGTTGGGCAGTCCGGTCAGGGGATCGCGGTAGGCGAGGAACTCGATCTGCCGTTCGGCGAGCTTGCGTTCGGTGATGTCCTTGCCTACGCCCCGATAGCCCTTGAAAATGCCCTGGGGATCAAGAATAGGCATCCCGCTCGACTTGTACCAGCGAACGATGCCATCCTTGCCCTTGAACTGAAATTCCAGATCGAATGGCTGATGGGCTTCCAGCAATGCCTTGTGTGCCGCCCAGTCCGCGTCACTCATGAGGATGGCGGGAAGTTCCCAGCGGGTCTTGCCGATCAGTTCATTCGACTCTCGATCGTAATTTCTGTCAGTGCAGAGAATGTATCGAAGCTTCTCGTCCTGCTCCCAGATCCAGTCGGACGACAGCTCCGTCAGGTTGCGGAAGCGCTCTTCGCTCACTTGCAGTGCCTTGGAGGTCGCGCAGGTCGCGCAGGTCCGGCGGCTGCGGAAGCGCCCCTCGGTTATTTGCCACCCTTGCTGCAGCTTCCGGTGTTGCGTCATGTCCTCCTTGACCGCGACGAAGTGGCTCGTCCGGCCATTCGCGGCGACAACGGCCGAAATACTCAATGCTTCCCAATACAATTCGCCATTCTTCTTCTTGTTGAGCAGTTCCCCACGCCAGACTCTGCCGGCGGTGACGGTTGCCCACAGCTCTTGATGGCTGTCGGTTGGCGTGCTGCCCGACTGCCACAGCCGAAAATCCTTTCCGATCACCTCCTCCGGAGCATAGCCGGAAATCTCGGCGAGCCCGGGACTGACATACTCGATGATGCCCTTCGCATCGCTGATCACGATGCTTACCGGACCGTGGGCGGCGGTCTCGCCAAACTCGCAGCGCTCCCCTTCAGCCGATTCAAGGTCGTCCGGGTCGATACCGCCGGCCTCGACCGGTCCTTCGTATCCCGCGGCCACGGGCTCGATGGCGATCACCGATCGACCGGCTCTGCCTCGGAAGTGCTGGTCCGAGCACTCCTCGTAACGCCCGGCGCCCCGCCCGCCGCTGATGCCGGCAAGCTTGAGCAAGGACAATACCATCCGGGCACGAACCAGCATGAAGAGCACAATCAGGAAGAGTAAATCGGCGGCCGCGAGCAATGAGAGTCTGCTGCGCGCCTTTTTCTGCAGGGTGTCAAATCTCGTCATCAGATGCTCGATCAGGGCATTGGTGCGTGAGACGACATAGTCGCCGCTGGTGTAGAAGCGACGCAGTCGGGCCTTGGTGTCGTTTTGCGATTCGACTTTTGCGGCCATGACTCCAACCACCGCCAGGTGATCCGACCAAGCCTTGCGCAGAGATGCGAGCAGCGGTGCCGCGGCGCGCTCAGATTCCATGCTGCTGGCGCCGAAGCCATTTCTGTCGTGCTCCAGCGCCTTGAGCGTGGCGTCGATTTGGTTGCGATCAGCTGCCAAGGCACTTCTTGCTCCGGCTGTGCCACTGGCGGCCTGGAGGGCATGAATCTCGGTGTTCCGCGCCAGTATCCGCAAATTCCCGACGGTGTTTATGACGTTCGCGGCATCGCCAATTTTTCCAAATTCGGAAAAGATGAGCAGCCAATTAAGGATGCCCACACAAGCCAATGCGGCAAAAAAAAACGTCGCTCTTTTGCCAGATAGCAGCGGTGGAGGCGTGCCAATAGCTTCTCTGTCCACATGCCCGGTAGGGATAGTCGTTCGGGAAATTGCCATTTTTCTTTTCTGCTTAACCACTCAGATAGGTTGTAATAGCATCGCTATTCCGGGTTTTAGGAAGGGCAGGGAAAGCCGATAACAGATGGTATGAATGCTCTGCCAGATCTTGGCCGACTCAGTATTGCTGACAAAGACGATCTGAACCGAGCGCTGTTCGCGCAAGCGGAGACGCTGACGAAGCAAGTTGAAAAGCTGACTGCCAAAGTCAATGAACTTGAGGGTCGCCTGGCGCTGAACAGCCGCAACTTCAGCAAGTCGCCATCCTCTGACGGATTGATCTGCGTACGCCCGAATGCGATGTGCGGCAGCCTCATCGCCCCCGACGGTGCTACTCAGGACAGGACTAAGCGAGGAGATCATGAGCCGCAGATACCAAAGCGCAGGGGGAACACTGTTAGACATCTTGGGGTGATAACCCCTCTTGGCCGAGCGCACTCAGAATCGCACCGATATGCTGTAACGACACAATTTTATCCACGGCTCCGAGCTTCACCGCTTCCTTAGGCATGCCATAGACCACACATGTTTCCTCGTCCTGGGCGATGGTTCGGGCACCGGCATCGTGCATGGTCTTCAGACCGCGGGCGCCATCGTCGCCCATACCGGTCATGATCACACCCAGAGCATTCTTGCCGGCGACCTGCGCCACGGAGCGGAACAACACATCGACCGAGGGCTTGTGACGGTTGACCTGGGGGCCGTCGATGACTTGGACGAGATACTGGGCGCCGCTGCGGCAGAGCTTCATGTGCCGCCCGCCCGGCGCGATCAGCGCCAGACCGGGGACCACGCGGTCGCCGTTTTGGGCCTCACGCACCTCGATCTCGCAGATGCCGTCCAGACGTTGGGCGAACAGGGCGGTGAATTTCTCCGGCATATGCTGAACGATGACCATACCCGGCGCCACCCTGGGCAGCACCGTGAGCAGTACTTCCAGGGCCTGGGTGCCGCCGGTCGAGGTACCGATGGCGACGATGCCCTCGGTGGTTCTACTCATCGCCTGGTGTTCGCCGGGATCGACCCTGAGCGAGAACGTCGGCCGCGTCGTGGCCATGGGCACCAGGCAGCGCAACCTGGCCTGCGCCGCAGCGCGTACCGCGGCCACGACGTCGCCGGCAGCGCCGTGCAGGAAATCCTTCAGGCCCAGGGTCGGCTTGGCGATGATCGCCAGCGCCCCGGCGGCCAATGCCTCGATGCTCGTCTCGGCGCCAGACTGGGTCAGCGAGGAGCAGATCACCACCGGTGTTGGCCGTTCGGCCATCAGCTTCTTGAGGAAGGTGATGCCGTCCATGCGTGGCATCTCGACATCCAGGGTGATCACGTCCGGCCACTCGCGGCGCATCTTCTCCAGCGCGAAGAGCGGATCGGCGGCGGCACCCAGGACGCGGATGCCGGGCTCCCGCGCCAAAATCTCGGTCATCACCTGACGCACCACCGCCGAGTCGTCGACGATCAGGACCGTGATCTCCCGACTCACCGCTCGCCCACGCGCGCCAGGTCTTCGAAGACGCGGTCCTCGGTCAGAATGTGTTCCTGCCACCACTGGCTGACGAAGGCCAGCACCTGGATCGGCACCAGCCCTTCGCCCGCCTCATGGCGCAGCTTGAGATCATTGAGGCCGCGACGATAGCTGTCTTGCTGCGCCAGATGACCGGCGGCATCCTTGCCCCGGATCCCATGCTGCTTCATCAGCCGCTCCGCAGTTTCAAAGTGGGCGCCGGCATAGCGCCTGAGTTCAACAAAAATCTTCAGTATCGCATTTCCGCCCCGACCATCTCCGATCTCCCGATATAAGTCATTGACCATGCCGATCAACCTCATGTGCTGGTTGGCGATCGCCTCGATGCAAGTCATAGGCTTCTTTTTCCATGCTATGTACATACCATCGCTTTCCTTGAGGTCGGCCGCTTATTTACGCCACGCGGCGCTGTTGGACCTGCCCCGACATATGTCTGACCCAGACGTCGCCGCTGGCAATATCGAAGACGATGCTGCGATGGCCGATGCCGGCCAGATGCTCCCCCACCGCAGTAAGCCCGTGCTGGTGCAGCAGGCGGCGCGCAGCCTCGACGTTGCGGGTGCCGATGTCGAGGACATTCTTGTTCCCTTGCCTGCCCGAAAACATCCGGCCGCCGCCGAAGATCTTGGCCTGATACTCGCGCGGCGGGGTGCCGGCGGTGCGCATCGCCCGCTCCAGGAGGACCATCGCCTCTTCCCCGTAGCGCCCGTCGAGCGCCTGCGTCTTGCCCTCGTGGCGGGCGGGCAGCAGGTAGTGGCACATGCCGCCCAAGAGCCGATGCGGATGCCAGAGCGTGATCGAGACGCAGGAGCCCAGCACGGTGCGGATGCGCGTGTCGCAGTCGCCGAAATAGACGTCGCCAGGCTGAAGGAAAATGTCGATCGGCGCCGGATTGATCGGGATCAGGATCGCAGCTCCTTGCGGTAAAGGGTGGGACGTAGTGGTTTCAGCCGGTCCTCGATGCCGTTCAGGCTCTCCGAGTGCCCGATGATCAGCCAGCCGCCGGACCTGAGCTGCCGGTAGAGGCGATCGATGACGGCCTTTTTCACCATGTTGTCGAAGTAGATGAGCACGTTGCGCAGGAAGATCACGTCGAAGATGCCGGCCTGGCTCAGGTCCTCGTTGAGGTTCATTTGCGCAAAGCGCACCCGCCCGCGCAGTTGCGCATCGATGCGCAGCTTGTCTGCCATGCCGCCCGTGCCGCGCAGGCAGAAACGGCGCCGGTAGTCGGCGGGGATGCCTTCGGTGCGCGCGGTCGGGTAAATCGCGGTGCGCGCGCGCTCCAGTACCGCGGTGCTGATGTCGGAGCCGAACACTTCCCAGGGGTGGGTCTCGCCCAGCTTGTCCATCAGGACCATGGCGATGCTGTAGGCTTCCTCGCCGCTCGAACTGGCCGCACTCCAGACGCGGAAGGGGACGCCAGCGGCGAGGGCGAGCCCAGGCAGGACTTCGCGCGCGAGGAACTCAAAGTGACCAGGTTCGCGGAAGAAGTAAGTCTCGTTGGTGGTGAGCAGGTTGATCGCCGTTTGCAGTTCCTGCGCCTCGCCGTCGTCGCTGATCAGCCGGTAGTACTCGTCGTAGCTGGCGAGTGCGCGCGCGCGCAGCCGCTTGGCGAGCCGGCCGCGGACCAGGGTCATTTTCGCGGGCGGCAGGTGGATGCCGGCCCGCTCATGGATCAGCCCCTGGAAATTGCGGAACTCGCTGTCGCTGAGCGTGGCTTCCATCGGCCTTTATCTCACGATGCCAGGAGCGGCTTATCGCCGGCCTTGGCCGCATCGGCCAAGGCCGGCTGGTCTGTGACGCTGGCCAGCTCTTCGAGCGAAAGGAGGTGCTTGAGTTCGAGGATGATCACGAACTTGCCGCTGATCTTGCCCATCCCCGCGACGAAGTCGCTGCGGATGTGGGTGCCAAAGGCAGGCGGGGGTTCGATGTCCTGGGGCGGAATCTCCAGCACTTCGTTCACCGCATCGACCAGGATCCCGATCACCTGAAATTGTCCGGGCTCGCTCTCTACCTCGACGATGACGATGCAGGTGCGCCGGCCGACCACCGTCCGCGCGCGACCGAAGCGCACCGCCAGATCCGCCACCGGCACCACCGCGCCGCGCAGATTGATCACCCCGCGCACCACTTCGGGCATCATCGGCACCTCGGTCAGATGACCGTACTCGATGATCTCCTTGATATTGCGGATGCCGATGGCGAAAGCCTCGTCATAGAGGGCAAAGACGAGATACTGCTGCGCATCGCCGCCCGCGACCCGCAGGCCGGCTGCCGCCGGCGTCGAGTGTTGTAACTGGGACATGACGGCTCCCCCTCAGTAGCGCACGAATTCGCTATCGTCGATCGCCAGGATCGCCGCCTCGCGCCTGCGCGGTGCCGGCTTGGGCCCCGGCCTGGATGTCGCCGGCTTGACCACTGGCCTGTTCCGGGCCGCGCCGGGCGACTGGGCGCCGATCTCGACGCGAAAGAAGGACATCAGCTGCTGCAATTGTTCGGCCTGGCTGTTCATCTCCTCGGCGGTGGCGGAGAGTTCCTCGGAAGCCGAGGCATTCTGCTGCGTCGTCTGGTTCAACTGGCTCATCGCGGTGTTGATCTGACCGGCCCCCTGCGCTTGCTCCTCGGAGGCGGCGGTGATCTCCTGAACCAGCTCCGCGGTCTTGCGGATGTTCGGCACCATCTCCTGCAGTAAAGTCCCGGCCCGCTCGGCGGTCTTGACGCTCGTCCCGGCCAACTGCCCGATCTCCTGAGCGGCGACCTGACTGCGCTCGGCGAGCTTCCTCACCTCTGCAGCGACCACGGCGAAACCCTTGCCGTGCTCTCCGGCGCGGGCCGCCTCGATCGCGGCGTTCAAGGCAAGCAAGTTGGTCTGGTAGGCGATGTCGTCGATGATGCCGATCTTGTCGGCGATCGCCTTCATCGCCTCCACGGTCGCGCGCACCGCCTCGCCGCCGTCGTTGGCATCCTTGGCCGACTTGCTGGCGATGCCGTCGGTTACCTTGGCGTTTTCGGTATTCTGGCCGATCGAGGCGCTCATCTGTTCCATCGAGGCGCTGGTCTCCTCGACTCCGGCCGCCTGTTCGGAGGCTCCCTGGGAGAGCGACTGCGAGGTGGCGCTGACCTGCTCCGAAGCGCTGGAGAGGGCGTCGGCGCCGCTCTTCACCTCGGTCACGATCTGGGTCAGTTTGTTCACCATCTGCTTCATCGCGTAGAGCATGCTCTGGTCGTCGCTCTTCTTGGTGACTACCTCGAGCGCAAGATCGCCGTCCGCCACCCTGCGTACGATATCTGCGGCATAGTCCGGCTCCCCGCCCAGTTGCTTGAGCAGGCTGTGGGTGATCAGGAAACCGATGACGATTCCCAGCAGCACCGCAGCGGCTCCAAGCACCAGCATCAGGATGCGCGCCGCGCCTACGGTTTCGGTCGCTGCCTGGCCTGTCTCGTCCATCAGGTCGCCCTGGTACTTGATAAGGGCGTTCACCTGCTTGCGATATTCATCGGCGGCCGGCTTGAAATCAGCCGTCAGGAAAGCACGAGCATCGTCCTGTTTGCCGCCCTCGGTCAGCTTGATGAGCTGGTTTTGCGCCGCGACGTAGCGCTCGCGCGCATTCGCGATGGCCTGGAACATTTCCTTGCCCTTCGCATGTTTCAGGGTCGGCTTGAGCTTCTCCCAGAGCTTGCCGACTTTGACGGGTCCAGCGAGGATCCGTTCCTTGCTCTTCTGCTGGCCCTCTGCCGTCTCGGCAAGAACCAAGTCGCGTGCGCTGACATCGACTTCGTTCACCACGGCCAAGCCCTGCTGCAGCAGGCCCACCTTTAGCCACTTATCGTGAACGATGTCGTCCAGCGCGTCGTTGATCTTGGCCAACCGGTTGATACCGACGATCGCGACTACGATCAGCAGCAGCAGTACCACGCCGAAGCCGAGCCCGAGTTTCACGCCGACCTTCATGTTTTTCATTGCCGTATCCTTTCCCTGTTTTGCTGCAAAAGCAGACCTATGACTAGGTGACGCGTTACCGCGCCAGCATTCCAAGACGCCCACCCTCGTGGGACGTCGCTACTTGAATTAGTTGCGGCACGTCGAGAATCAGTGCCACTTCGCCGCTGGCGAGAATGGTCGAGCCGGATATCCCGCGCAGCCGGGTGAATAGGATTCCCAAGGGCTTGATCACGGTCTGGCACTCGCCCAGGAGCCTATCCACCACCAGCCCGGCGCGGCGTCCGGCGTAATACACGACAACCACGTTCTGGCGGCGCGCCCGCTTTTCGTCAACCCGGAACAGCTCGCGCAGGCGCACCAGCGGCAGCACCTCCCCGCGCAGGCTGAGGTAATCGCTGTGCTGTGCCTCCGCCGTGGCGTCGAGCTCGATGCATTCGACCACCATGTCCAGCGGCAGGACGAAACTGGATTTCCCGACGTCGATCAGGAAGCCGTCGATGATCGCCAGGGTCAGCGGCAGGCAGAGGCGGATCGTGGTGCCCTCGCCCGGCTGGCTGTGGATCTCGATCGAGCCGCGCAGCGCCTCGATGCCGCTTCTCACCACGTCCATGCCGACGCCGCGACCGGAGAGATTGCTCACTTTCTCCGCCGTAGAGAATCCCGGCAGCATGATCAGTCGATAGACCTCATCATCGCTCAAGCTCTGATCAGGCTGAACCAGGCCCCGATCCAGCGCCTTGGCCAGGATGCGCTCGCGGTCGAGGCCGCCGCCGTCGTCCTTGACCTCGATCACGATGTTGCCCGACTCGTGGCTGGCGCCAAGCTCCAGACGACCCCTGGCCGGCTTGCCCCGGGCCAGCCGCAGCTCGGTCGGCTCCAGGCCGTGATCCATGGCGTTCCGCACCAGGTGCATCAAGGGATCGCCCAGGCGCTCGACCATCGACTTGTCGAGCTCCGTCTCCGCCCCGCTCACGATCAATTCGATGTCCTTGCCCAGTTCGCGGCTGAGGTCGCGCACCACCCTGGGGAAGCGCCCGAAGACCTCGCCGATCTGCACCATGCGCAGGCGCAGCGCCGCATCGCGTACATCCTCGACCAGACGCATCACCTCGGTGGCGGACTCGGTCAGATCGACCCGGTGGCTGCGCCGGGCGAGCAACTGGGTGCCGGCGCCGGCGATCACCAGCTCGCCGACCAGATCGATCAGGAGGTCGAGCTTGTCCGAGGGCACCTTGACGCTCCGGGCCTCGGCCTGGCGCTTGTCCTGCGTCTGCTTCTGCTTCTCCAGTGCTGCCTCGACCACCGGCGGCGAAACCATCCCGGTGTTCGCCAGGAGCTCGCCCAGCCGTTGTCCGCCCTGCGCTTCGCTCGCCTGGACGGCAAGCATCTCGTCGAGCTCACGGCGCGTCAGGGCGCCACCGGCAATCAGCATCTCGCCCAGCCGGGCGTTGTCCTCCGGCAGTTCGAGAATCAAGGCAATGTATTCCTCCGCTCGGGCATGAGGCGGCAGGATCCTGATCTGTGCGTCGTCCCGGACGAACTCGAACACCGCTTCGATTTCCTGCCGGCTCGCAGCGCTGCGCAGATCCAGCTCGAAGCCGAGATAGCAGGCCTCCGGGTCGTAGTCGGGAAACGCCGGCAAGGCATCGGCCAGAGTCTCCAGATGCACGACGTCGCCCAGGGTGCCGAGATAGCGGATGAAGGCGATGGGATCCATGCCTATCTTCAGCACTTCGGGACTGAAGCGCAGCGACAGATGCCACGTGTCGGTGCCGAGCGGTCCGCCGCCGGAGGCCGAGACCGGATCATGGGCGGGCGCCACATCGGCCACCGGCGAGCCACCGGCCGGGGTCGGCAGGTAGGTCTGCAGCCGGACCAGCAGTTCGTCACTCCTCCCCCTGGCCGCCTCGTCCGGTGCTGCTTCCGTCGCCGCTGCCGCCACCAGGCTGGCGATCTGGTCGCCGCTGGTCAGGAGCAGACTCACCAGTTCCGAGTCGATCACGATTTCGCCCCTGCGCAGCCGGTCGAGAACGCTTTCCACCACATGGGTGAAGCGCACGATCTCGTCCAGGCCGAACAAACCCGCCGACCCCTTGATGGTATGCGCGGCGCGGAATAGGCCATTGACCATGTCCTCATCGCTGGTCCCCGACTCGAAGGCGAGCAGGATGTCCTCCATCTGTTGCAGCAGTTCGCGGCACTCTTCGAAGAAGGTCTGCTGTGCCGCTTTCATGTCCAACATGGTCATCCTCCTCGGGTCTCAGGACTGCCCAAACGTGCGCTCACCGCAGGGAATCACCATCGGGTCGCCAAAGTGCGCCGCCAGATGACCGATATCGAGAATTTGCAACACCGCCGGCGAGTGGTTGATGAAGCGCAAGGCCGGCCCGTGGCTGCGCTTCACCTGGAGCATGAGCTGTAGCCCGGCGCTATCGATCTCGCTGACACCGGAGAGATCGACCTCCAGCTCGCCTTCCCGCGGCAGCAGCGCGAGCATCTCGTCGCGTAGTTTCCAGGCGCAGTGCACGGTCATCTCTCCGTCGATGATCAAGCGGCTGCCGGTGGACGTCTGTTCCAGGTGTAAGCCCACGTCTATCTCCTTACATCACTAGTTTGGCTACGGCCGAAAGCATTTGCTGAGGCTGAAACGGTTTCACCACCCAGGCCTTGGCACCGGCGGCCTGACCTTCCTGCTTGCGGGTCTCTCCCGCTTCGGTGGTAAGCATGATGACCGGGGTGAATTTGTAGTTCGGATGCTTCTTCACCTCCCGCAACAGAGAAATGCCATCCATATTCGGCATGTTCACGTCGGAGATGATGAGATGCACCTTCTTGCCGTCGAGCTTGGTCAATGCATCCTTGCCGTCGCAGGCCTCAATCACCTCGTAACCCGCGCTCTTCAACGTCAAATGGACGACCTGACGCAGTGAGGCCGAGTCATCCACGATCAGTATCGTTTTGCCCATTCCGCCCTCCTAGAAAAATGTGATTCCGCCATCCGCCGCCGCATTCGCCGAACCCTGCGCGCCGTGCTCGTGCTGTTCGAGCGTGGTATAGGTCGACTCGAGGCGCTTCAGCCATTCGCCGCTGTCGATCGTCGCCGGCGTGACCCCAGTAGCGAGGCTCTGGCGGTCGGCGTCGAGGCGCTCGCCCAGGCGTTCGATGTCGCCTTCGACCAGGCTCAAGATCTGGCTCACGCGATCCTGGAATTGCAGGTCCACCAGTACCCTCACAATCTGCTCGCGCACGCCCTCGCCTTCCGCCTGCAGCCGGTCGGCAGTCTGCACCAACGAACCGGCGGCACCGTCGAAGCGGTCTACAACCTTATTGACCACGACTTCGGCCTCCCTGACGACCTCTGCATCACTGGCCGCGAGGCCGTCTGCGGCGACGAGGGTATTACCGATGGCGGCGCCAACGGCCTCCACCCGCTGACGGATCAGCTTGCCGGTTTCGCCCGAGAGCGTGGATAGCTTGCGCACTTCGTCGGCGACGACGGCAAAGCCGCGACCGTGCTCGCCGGCACGCGCCGCCTCGATCGCGGCGTTCAATGCCAGCAGATTGGTCTGGCTGGCGATGGCCGCCACTTCCGCCGCCATCCGCTTGAGTTCGTCGGTGAGCCCGGCGAGGCCGCGGATCTCGATCAGCAAGCCTTTCTTGGTGTCGAGCGCGGCCCCGATCGAGGCCACCAGCGCCAGGAGTTCCGCTCGCACGGCGACGATCAGAGCGCTGATGCCACCGGTGCCGTCACCCATCCCGGCTGCGGCAGAGCGCGAGGTGGCCACGGCTGCTTCGAGCTTATGCGAGATCTCATGGAATTCCCCGGCCAGACCGGTTATGGCTTGTTCCGTCTGTTGCCGAGAAATGCCGATATGCCGCTGCCAGCGCGGCAGGACGGCATCGCAAATGTCGTGCAGGCTGGCGGCGTAGTCGCCAAGTTCCGACCGGGTATGCGCGTCAGCTTCGCGGTGGGCGCGCTGTGCCGCCGCCAGCCGCGCCGATGCGCGGTGCCGCAGCGACAGTCCGAGCACTGCAGCAAAGACGAGCAGCAGCGCAGCGACCACCCAGACGACGAGGCCGCCGCCGCCGGCGAGCACGCAGAACAGCGCACCCGCGACAGCGGGTGCCATGACGAAGAAAAATAATTCCCTGCCGGGAGCGGCGGAGGCCTTCGACTCTTGGACGTCCATTGAGGAAACAGCAAGGCTTGCATTGACGCAAATGCCATCTGCGTTATATAGATGGTATTAGATCTATAGAGAGGTGTGAATCAGGGATATTACTGGCGGCCACCCGTAGTTATACGGGGAGGCCGAGCCCAGAAGATGGCGGATCTCAGCTATGGTGCTGAGTCTGGCTCACGGCTTGAGCTGATCAGCAGCAGCAGCTCGGCGATACTATGCGCCCCCATCTTCCTCAGAATGTTGGCCCGGTGTTCTTCCACCGTCCTGACGCTGATGCCGAGCTGGGCCGCGATCTTCTTGTTCATCTTGCCGGCAACCAGCGGCCGCATGACTTCCCGCTCGCGCGCGGTCAGCGAAGACAGCAAGGCGGCGAGCCTGGCGCGCTGCGCTGCCTGGTCCCGCCGCTTCCGCCCGAACGCGATCGCCTGCTGCACTTTGTCGAGCAAGGCCTGGTCGTTGACCGGCTTTTGCAGAAAATCCAGGGCGCCGTTACGCATCGCCTGCACCGCCATCGGGACGTCGCCATGTCCGGTGATGAAAATCGTCGGCAAGCGGATACCCCGTTCTTTGAGCCTAATTTGCACCTCCAGGCCGCTCAAGCCGGGCATGCGCACATCAAGCACCAGGCAATCGCAATCCGCGCACCGCGGGTCGGCGAGAAACTGCTGGCCGGTGGCGTAGCTCCTGACAACAACGCCGAGTGATTCGATGAGCAAGCACAGCGATCGCCTGACACTTTCGTCATCCTCGACGATACCAACGATGCCCGGCTCATTCATGTCAGCTGACGCGCCAAGGGCAGCGAGAAATAGAAGGTCGTGCCGCCATGGTCGTTCGGTACGGCCCAAATACGGCCGCCGTGCGCTTCGACGATGCCGCGACAGATCGACAGTCCCAGGCCCATGCCCCCGGGTTTGGTGGTGAAGAACGGCGAGAACACATCCATGGCGATCCGATCGGGCAAGCCGCAACCGCGGTCGCGCACCGACACGCGCAGCTCATTCGTCGCCTCCGACGACTCAGTCGCGATCTCGAGTCGCCGTTCGCCCGCAACGCTCCCCATCGCTTCGATGCCGTTGCCGATCAGGTTGAACAGCACCTGCTCGATCTGAACCCGGTCGATCGGCAGTTCCGAGATTTCCTCGGCAAAAGCCATTTCGATCGAGACGTCGCTGGCGCGTGCCGCGATCTGCGTCAGGCGCACCACGCTCCTGACGACGCCATTGATGTCCGCTGGCTCGCGTTGCGACTCGCGCTTGCGGACGAAGTCGCGCATCCACCACAGGATCCTGCCCCCGCGCGAGGCATCCTCCTTGATGTATGTGAGGATCTGCTGCAACCGCTGCCGGTCGGGCGCGTCAGTCGTCAACAAGCGCTCGACCACCCCGGCGTAGTTGACGATCGCCATCAGCGGTTGGTTCAATTCGTGAGCCAGGGCGGCCGCCATCTCGCCCATGTCGATGAGGCGGGCATTGTGAAGGATCTGCTCCTGCTCTATCCGTTCGCGCAGTTCCGACGCCTTGCGCTGGGTGATGTCCTCCTTCACCGCCATATAATTAATGGCTGCTCCTTCATCGGAAAGGATAGGCATGATGCGGACGAATTCCCACAGTAGCTCACCGTTTTTCTTACGATTGCGTAGCTCTCCGGCCCATTCATGGCCGCTGGAAATCAACTGCCACAACCGCTTATACTCGCTCGCCGAAGTCTCACCGGACTTCATCAGCCGCGGATTTCGCCCCCGCACTTCCTCGAACGAGTAGCCGCTCTGCTCGGTAAAGTGCGGATTAACGTACTCAATGTTGCCGCCTAGGTCGGTTATGATGATGGCGACAGGGCTCTGTTGGATTGCCGCGGAGAGTTGGCGTAGGCGCCGTTCCGCCATCAATTGTGGTGTGATGTCCACCAAGAGCAAAGTGATGAACGCTCCTATCTCGCTAGAGTGTCTTGAAAAAGAGGTCTCCAACTTGCGCTCCGAGCCGTCCTTGCGCAAGACGGTCACCCGCGCTTTTCTTGGGTAAGTATCCGAACCGTAGTTACCACTAAGCAAAACCTTCATATGAGCCAGATAATTGGCAGTCAATCGTGGCGGAACCAAAAAATCAGCAGGAAGGTTCATGACCTCATCCGCACGATAGCCGAAGATTTCCTCCGCCGCTGGATTGAAAGTCACAATGCGGCGTCGCGAATCCAGGGTGACGGACCCCTGTAAGGCACTGCCGACGATCCCACGTAGGCGTTCCTCACATAGCCGCAAGGCATTTTGCAACTGCTTGTGTACGGTGATGTCTTGAACCACCGCAACGAAGTAGTCTAACCGACCGACGGGATCGCGCACCAGTGACACACTGCGGTTGACCCATCCTACCGAAAGATCCCTTCTGACATAGCGCAATTCCTGCAGAACGCTCTGTGCCTCGCCCAACACCAGTCGTCGCCTTTCCTCCATCACTTTCGGTAAGTCCTCGGGATGAAAGACATGGCTAATGGCTATCCCCCTGAGTTCCTCGCGGGTATAGCCCAGCATCTGCGATACCTTCGCATTTAATTCGATATGGGAACCGTCCAGAGAGGTATAGGAGATACCGATCGCTGCCTGATCAAAGGTGGCGCGATACCGCGCTTCGCTTTGGGCGAGCGCTTCAGTTATGCGCTTTTGCCAAAAGCGGGTGGTGATCAGACTGGTGGCAAGAATCGCGATGAGAGCACCAATTAGCGCAGCCGCAATGTAGTAGTCAGGTGTTGTCTTCTCGAACGCGGCCAGGATCTCGGCCTTCGCGGTAGTCACCACGGCAAGCTGCGAGTATAGATGCAACGACCGGTAGCTGACCAGTTTGGCGGTTCCGTCTATCTCGCCTGGCGAAAGAAAGTGACCAACGGAATTCCTGGCTTGTTCTGCGAACAGAGCTGTCCTGCCGACGTTGTCCCCAGGAATGTTATCTTGCCTCATGTATCGTACCCGTGCGGTTTCATCGAGCCCTACCAAGGTACGCTTGAGCGCAGGGATCACTTTCTGGACCCGAATCTCCAGCCGCGCTAAGGAACGTCTGAATAAGTAACGACAGATGAAGACAGCGAGTGTATTTTCTGACGTGATGGGTGAAATGGACACGGGATCTGGTGCGCAGGCACAAATTCGCATGCTCTTTCAGGCCATTGGGCATTCAATGGGTGCACCTCTCCTGCTGGAACTTAAACAGGCGATGGCGGGCCATGAAGATGTTCGCCAAGGCGGCCACCACGAACAGTCGATTGCCGTTCTTCTTGAGCCCTCGGTAGCTCACCTTGGCAAAGCCGAAGATGCGCTTCATGATCAGGAAGGCGTGCTCGACCTTGGCGCGTACCTGCGACTTGGTCCGGTTCTTCTCCCGCTCCCGGCCGGTGAGCGGATTGTTCCGGCTACCCTTTTGGTTGATGAAGTCCTTGGCCTTCGGAGCGGCTCGAGCAATCAGTGCCTTCTGGCTGGCGTATGCCGAGTCGCCATAGACCCGGTTCTCATTGCCATGCAGAAGCCGAGGGATAGGATGCTTGTCATGCACGTTGGCCGACGTGGCGACGACCGAGTGGATCAGCTTGGTCTTGCTATCGACGCCAATGTGGGCCTTCATGCCGAAATACCATTGATTGCCTTTCTTGGTCTGACGCATCTCAGGGTCACGAGCCTTGTCCTTATTCTTGGTCGAGGACGGGGCACTGATGATCGTCGCATCAACGATGGTGCCAGTGCTGACCTTGAGTCCATTGGCCTGAAGGTTCCGGCCGACTTCCTCGAACACGCGCTTGCCCAGGTCGTGCTCTTCCAGCAAATGGCGGAACTTGCAGACCGTGGTTTCGTCCGGCGCACGCTCTTGTCCAAGATCGATGCCCACAAAGTTGCGCATCGACAGCGAGTCGTACAGCGCTTCCTCCACCGCCGGGTCGGACAGGTTGAACCAGCTCTGCAGGAAGTAAATGCGCAGCATCCGCTCCACGCCGATCGGCGGCCGGCCATTGCCCGCCTTCGGATAAACCGGTTCAATCAGCGCGCACAGCGCCGACCACGGCATCACCCGATTCATCTCGGCCAGAAACGCCGCGCGTCGCGTCGTCTTGCTGTACCGGTCAAACCCACCTGTCGAGAGCGTCGTCTGTTTCATCGTTTCATGCCCAGTGCTCGATCCTTTGCTTCCGACCTCACGACAAAGAAATCGTTCACACCTTATTCAGAGTTTCCCTAGCTCGAGTAGACCATGCTCTAAACCCGATCTGCGCACGTAGGCTTCAATTACTCGCATGGCCTTGTATCCGTCGGGTGCCATCTTCTTGTAATCGATGCATTCGTTCATCATCCACCTGCCATTAGCGTGAATATAGCAGTCCTCAGATTTCGCTAAAGAGCCGCTGGACGCCCGGGTGCGTCAGTGTAGCTTCCAAGCATTCAAATCGTCCGCTTGCCCGAAGTTCTTTCGCCGCGCGCTCCACTGCTGACAATGCCAGTGTCGCAAGACGTGTCGCCGTGCTCACGCGCGCGACACCTAGGTGCGCGAGTTCAGAAACGCTAGGAGTGCCCGGCCAGGCCGAAACATTGACCGGTGCATCGAGTTCTTGCACTAAATCTCCAATCGTAGCAGCATCGCCGAGACCGATAGGATAGATGCAGTCCGCGCCCGCCGCGAGATAAGCCTTGGCACGACGGACTGTCTCGTCAAAGCGCTCGCCGTCGGTGGCACCGTACTTCAGACGATAGGTATCGGTGCGAGCGTTGATCACTACAGGCACACCTGCTGCAGCGGCGGCACTCCGTGCCGCTCGAATTCGTGCCACCGCCACTTCCATCTCACGCAGTGTGCCACCATCATGCAAGCCGTCCTCGAGGTTGATGCCGACGGCGCCAGCCGCAATAAGTGCGCTCACCGTATCAGCGACAGCTTCTGGTGTAGTACCGTAACCCGTCTCTATGTCCACCGTCACCGGCAGATCAACTGCGTGCGCGATCCGCTTACTCGCTGCAATAACCTCACTTAAGGGCGCATGCTCTCCATCCGCATACCCGAGGGACCAAGCGACGCCGCCACTAGTGGTGGCGACGGCAGCGAATCCCAATTGGGCAAACAGCCGCGCCGTCACCGCATCCCAAGCATTAGGCAAGACTAGGACGGCTGAGCGATCATGCATTTTCCTGAAAGCCTGCGCCTTACGAATCTGTACCTCGATATTCATGTCTTTACCTTTTAACGACGCGAGAAATAGCGATCCAAACCGCACATTTTTAGCTTAGCGCCAGATCGAACTGAAAGCAATATTTGTTTTACTTCTTATTGGGTGCGATGATAATAATACGGTTAAGGAAATCGAAGTAAGTTTCTAATTCACGACAACTGCATCATCAAAGGGAGGCACGGCTCGCGTATCGTCCAGGGCTACATCGTCAACAAACCGATGATGGTACGGGTACGCATCATCGACGATGAAGCATTTTTCACACTCAAGAGAACACCCACCGGCATCGTACGCGACGAATACGAATTTCCAATCGACCTGCACGTGGCGCGGGATCTGATCGAGCTTCACTGCGGCGGGCGTGTCGTCAGCAAGAACTGCTATTGTGTTCCCAACGGTGCCGCTGGCGTTCGCATCCTTTGAACAGCGAAGAAGGAATTCGCTGGGCAATCCATCACACGGATTGACCTACGAATAAGAGTTTTGGCCCCATCGATAATCCTCATCCTTACGGTGTTTCATCTGTTTCGGAGGCACGATTTTCGACACGCCTTTTGTGCAATCGCCGAATCCAGCCATGCGTACTTATTTGATATGCATCAACACGGCCGGACATGGCTTATGAGCGGCCCCGATATCACTAGAAAATGGCGCGGCGAACACCGCGGCTAGTTCCTATTGCGCTAGCCGTCGCGACGGCGTGGAAAATCGGATGAGCGCGATATAAATCACGCATCAAGTCAGTGTCCTAAAAGTCATGGCGGCGATGGTTCGGAGCTCAAAAGCTCCGCCCATCGCGATGTGAATACCCAAGGCGGCGAAGACAATGGCCGAGCTGACGGCAATGCCGAGGGCCAGTCTGGCAGCCCAAGGATGACTGCGCAAGATGGCCAAAGCGGCGCTTATATACGCGAAGCCGGCAGCGAAGTTGAACCACAGCACGAAAGGAACATAGTGACCAGCGGCGCGGCGAGCCGTTTTGCCACCGAACAATACATGACCGCCAGATCCGATCGTGAGCAAGCCGAAGTCCAGGGCGATAAGGCCCAAGGCGGGTTGGACGAAGCGACGGCGGTTCATGAATTTTTCCTCAGGCGGTTCTTATAAATTCCATAAGCCGAGGCGATGATCAGAATAGCCGCTTTGGCTGATCGGGATGAGGCGGGTCAGCAACAGCCGGATATCGATGTAAAAATTGCTCAGACGCATGATCCATGTAAGCCGTACAATGAATATTGCTTTACTTGTTGCGTAGGTATAACCAGAAGCGGTATTTATTGTCCCGCTTTTACAAGGATATGTCCAATAGCAAATCAATAAGGCTTCTCGACACGGTTCGCAACGCTCCAATTCGGACCATCAAACTCATTCTCGCCGTTTGGATTCGTCCGCTACTGAGAGGAGAGGCCATCTGCATGTGAACTGGCAGTCCCACGTATGCCCCCTCCCACCACGAAGAACCCCGGCAAACCATCAAGACCCCCATCGACGCTCCTGTGACGCGAGGTCGCGCCGTACGAGCCCCATCTATTGATTTTCGGCAGCTTCGCGCAACTATCACCGAGTGAGCCGCTGATGCTGATTAATAACCACGGTCCCAAGCTGCCGCACTGCCAATTCCAGGCGAAGTCCGCCGGCAAGCTGCTCTGCTGTCACCTGGAAGACCTAGCGCGCCCGCATCGGTCGGGAGGAGGCTACCGTGCAGCAGTACCGGCGTCGAGTTGTTCAAAGGCGATCCTCAAGGGGGCGCAAGTTAGATCGTCCTTGAGAAAATCGGAGAGTCGGCCTTCTTGTCCTGCAGGTAGCGGTCGAACAGCATCGCTACATTGCGCACGAACAGATGTCCCAGCGGCTCCACGTGCACCGCTTCCCGGCTCACGGTGACGAACCCGTTCGCAATTAGGCCGTCTGGGCTGTCCAGTTCCAAAAGTTCACGTTCAAATACATGGTCGAACACGACTCCGAAGCGCTCTTCGACTGCTCGCATATCAAGATGAAAATTGCACATTAGTTGCGTAATGACAAAGCGCCGGATTCGGTCGTCGTCACTTAAGCGGTATCCCCGCTCGATTGGCAGCGAGTCCTTGTCAATCGCATCATAATAGCGCGGGAGCTTCTTCTGGTTCTGGGCGTAGGAACCTGACACATCACCGATAGCGGAGACCCCTAGGCCAACCATATCCGGTGCGGCCTTGACCGTATACCCCATAAAATTGCGCGAGAGCGTGCGCGTCTCGACGGCTTTGGCCAACTCATCCTCCGGTACGGAGAAATGATCCATCCCGATCTGGCGATAGCCGGCCTGCAAAAACGCCTCACGAGCGAGGCAGAACAGGTCGAGCTTTTGTTCGGCCGATGGAAGCGAGGCGGGATCAAAGCCCTTCTGCTGGGTCCGCAACCACGGGACGTGGGCATAGGAGTAAACCGCGACACGATCAGCCCTCAAGTCGATCACGGTATCCAGGGTCTTAGCAAAGGTTTCCGGCTTCTGCAGCGGCAAGCCGTAGATGAGGTCGATGTTGATCGATGCGAACCCAACACTCCGGCTGTACGCGAAGAGCTCACGTGTCTGGCGTTCCGTCTGGTTGCGGTTGATGATCGCCTGAACGTCGGGATCGAAGTCCTGTACCCCCATCGACAGACGGTTAAAGCCCAGCGAGCGAAGAAGGCTGATCTGCTCACGGCTGGTGACGCGAGGATCAACCTCGATCGCCGCCTCAGCATCCGGCATGATTTCGAAGCACTCGGTCACGACATGCTGCAATGCGCGAATCTCGTCGATCTTCAAATAGGTCGGTGTACCCCCACCCCAGTGATACTGCACTACCTTGCGCCGCCGTCCCAGTCGTCGCGCCACCTCGCGGACCTCGCGATACAGGTAGCTCAGGTATTTTTCTGACACCGCTCGATGCTGGGTAATGACCACATTGCACCCGCAGAAGGTGCACCGATGCTCGCAGAACGGCAGGTGCAGGTAGAGCGAAAGCGGATCGTCCGGACGCATCGCCGCGTCGTGGAGTGATTCGGAGTACGCGGACGCGTCGTAGGCCGGATTGAACTCGACGGCCGTGGGATACGAGGTGTAGCGAGGCCCAGGCCGGTCGTACTTACGCAGCAGGTCGGGCGTGACTCGAAGGGCAGGCGCTTCCGGTTTCGACATCGGATTTATTTGCGGTATTGTCGTCACCCTGACAATCTATCACATTATGATACAATATCCACCTGCCAGGTTCCGATCCGATTGGATTTGATTGTCGATAGGGCCGTCATCACGATTCGGTCCCGTATCGGCAATCGCTTAACCAGTTCGGGCTTTCTCAACCTGAAAGAGTTCTCGATCTGCCAGCACTTGCGATAAATCCCGGCGATGGTGAGCACCAGCCAGTCGAAGCGATTAGCCAAATTGGGCTCGCGCAATGTCCGCAGAACCTGATTGCCGGATGCCACGAATAGCTTACGCGCATCGATAACAAGCAAAGCCCTGAAGGGAATATCGGAGTGCCAGCGGTGCCTGGAGGCTGAGCAATATGGGAAAAATAACCGGGTTCATGGAATATCCGCGCCTCAACGAAGCGGCCGAGCCGGTCGAGGAGCGGCTCAAACATTATCACGAGTTCATTTGCCACTTGCCTGACCAAGAAGCGGCAATCCAGGGCGCTCGCTGCATGGACTGCGGTACCCCGTTTTGCCAGAGCGGATGCCCGGTCAACAACATCATTCCAGACTGGAACGATCTTGTTTACCGTGGCAACTGGAAGCAGGCCATTGAATCATTGCATTCCACCGACAACTTTCCCGACTTCACCAGCCGCGTCTGCCCCGCGCCCTGTGAGGCCGCGTGCACGCTGAACATCAACAGCGATCCCGTAACCATCAGAGCCATCGAGCGCGCCATCATCGACAAGGCTTGGGAGATGGACTGGGTGCAGCCGCAGCCGCCGAAACGCAAGACCGGCAGGCGCACCGCCGTCATCGGCGCAGGACCCGCCGGCATGGCCTGCGCTCAGCAACTGGCCCGCGCCGGCCACGATGTGGTGGTGTACGAGAAAAGTGATCGCATTGGCGGGCTGTTGCGCTACGGCATCCCGGACTTCAAGATGGAGAAGCGCCACATTGACCGGCGCATTGAGCAGATGAGCGCCGAGGGCGTTGAGTTTCGCCTCAATCAGCACATCGGCGTGAATGTTCCGGCGAAGATGTTGGTTGCCGAGTTCGACGCCGTGGTGCTCGCGGGCGGCGCCGAAAGCCCGCGCGATCTGCCGCTCCCGGGACGAGACCTCAAAGGTATCCATTTCGCCATGGAGTTCCTGCGGCAGCAGAACAAGGCCGTTGCGGGCGACGTTGTACCAGACCAGATCAAGGCCACCGGCAAGCACGTGGTGGTGATTGGCGGCGGTGACACCGGCTCCGACTGCATCGGCACCTCGAACCGCCAGAATGCCGCCGTCGTGACTCAGCTAGAACTGCTGCCTCAGCCGCCGGTTCAGGAGAACAAGCCGCTCACCTGGCCCTACTGGCCGATGAAGTTGCGCACCTCCTCATCCCACGAGGAAGGCTGCCGACGCGACTGGGCGGTCGCCACCCAGGAGTTCATCGGTGAGAAAGGCCATGTGACAAAGCTCCAGGCGGTGCGCGTGGAGTGGAAGGAAGGAAAGATCATGGAAATCCCCGGCAGTCAGTTCGACCTCAAGGCCGATCTCGTGCTGCTGGCGATGGGCTTTGTTTCTCCCGTCAGGAGGGGCATGCTGGAAGAGTTGGGCATAGAGTTGGACGCCCGCAGCAACATAAAGGCGACCACAGATGGCGAAGGTTGCTACGCCACGTCGCTGCCCAAGGTTTTCGCCGCCGGCGATATGCGCCGTGGGCAGTCACTGGTGGTGTGGGCGATTCGAGAGGGACGCCAATGTGCCCACGCCGTGGACGTATTCCTGATGGGGTGTTCCGAATTACCACGCTAACCGACCACGATCTTCTGGATCAGCACCTCACTTGTCGCCAGAGCATGAAGAACATGCGTTGAGGCCAATCCAGAGAATCACAACGAGGTCCAGAATGTCCATCGCGACATTGCGCCATCCTCTTTCGACAGTGTCATTGGAGTCCGGGGTCCCTCAGCGGCTGGTTTCCCCTCTTCGCTCGTTCGAACTCTCTCCAGTCGCCCGAAGGTTCTTGTTTGCGGGCCTTCGCTTTTTCGGGAGGACGCGACTCTGGACGCGCAAGCTCCAGCTATTCAATCAATCCTTGAAACACGGTAGCTGCAAATGATCCAGCAAACCGTGAGGCTCATGGACGTTTTCTCACCCCCCGAAAACCGATGGCTAATGGAACTTTCTCAGCGCAAGACCATTCCGCCGGTCGGCGTGCGCATCGTACGGTTCAACAACGATGACGGCGACGGTGATGTGTTCGAGGGCGGCGAGGGCGAAGGCACGAAAGCCAAGCGTCTGAAGAAGCCGGCTGCCCCAGGTTAAAGACATATTTCGCATTCAGACGGCGATGAGTGTGCGCAGCACATAGGGCAGGATGCCGCCGTGAATTTCACCGTCGATCCCGAGGATGCCGAAGGTTTCATCACCTTTGATGCCGAGTGAGTCCACGCTGCCGGCCCCCTTGAACTGCAACGGTAGCACGCTCATGCCGATCAGGTTCGAGCGGTGGATCCGCTCGAAGCTCCGGGCGATCACTGCTCGCACGCCGAGCAACCGCGTGCCTTTGGCGGCCCAATCGCGGGAGGACCCGCTGCCGTATTCGTCGCCCGCGAACACGATGGATGGGACGTCGTCCACGCGGTATTTCATTGCGGCATCGTAGATCGACATCAACTCGCCACTCGGCTGATGGAGCGTCACGCCGCCCTCCACGCGCGAGCCACCCGCCTTCGGCGGCACCATGAGGTTCTTGATGCGCACGTTGGCGAAAGTGCCGCGCATCATCACCTCGTGATTGCCCCGTCGCGAACCATAGCTGTTGAAGTCCCGCGTCGCGACGCCTTGGGCCTGCAGATAGTGGCCGGCGGGCGACGTCTCCGTGATCGAACCGGCGGGACTGATGTGATCTGTTGTTATCGAATCGCCGAAGATGCCCAGCGCGCGTGCGCTGATGATGTTGCGGATACGGGGTGGGATCAGCTCGAAACCCTCGAAGAAAGGCGGCTCGGCGATATAGGTGGACTTCTCCCAGGTACAGAGCGCCAGTGGGAGCCGGGATGGCATTCCACAGCGGATTGTCCTCGGTAAAGCCTGTATACAGGCGGCGGTAGGTTTGCGGATCGGTGGCGTGCCTCAGGACCGCCGCGACAAGGAGACCCGCTACAAAGGTATGCAATTCCTGCTCGGCCATGAACTGCCCAATTTATATTTTCATGTCACCACCGCCTACAATATCTTGCGCCACAACGGCATCGAGATCGGTAAGCGCGACTACCTGGGCAATCCTTAGGCAAGCTCGGCCGCGGTGGAATACGCAGGTTGCGCGACGCGCTGCTCAAGGAAGTTGCTGCCGGTTAGACTTTAGCATCAGGCCGCGTGCTTCTTCACCCACGCGACATAGCGGTCCATCCAGGCCTGCAGAAATTTCCTGCTGTCTGCACCGATATTCCCTGCGTTGTCAAACAACCCATCCTTGGCATGGATGAATGCTTCGGGCTGGCCAAGCGTCGGTACGTCAAGGTACGCGAGTACATTGCGCAGATGCTGTTGCGCCATGGACGTGCCGATTGCGCCAATCGAAGCGCCCAGCACTCCAGCGGGCTTGCCCGCCCAAGCGTTCTGGCCATAGGGACGCGAGGCATGGTCGATCGCGTTCTTGAGCACGCCAGGGATCGAACGGTTGTATTCGGCCGTGACGAAGAGAACGCCCTGGGCAGCCGCGATTTCGGCCTTCAGCCGTTTGACGGGCTCAGCCTGGTTCGCGTCGTCGTCCTGGTTGTAGAGTGGCAAGTCGCCGATTTGCACCAGCTTGAACGAGAACTCCGGCGGCGCCAATTTCACAATAGCGTTAGCCAGCTTGCGGTTGAACGAATCGCGGCGAAGGCTGCCGACAACAACGGCGATTTGGTATTGGCTCATGAAGATCTCCTGTGAAAGTTACAGATTTGTCGAAGGTGGGAAAGCGAATCGCTGCCGTTGGCTGCATTGAACCGGCAATGCAGACGTTGTCCAGCGACGCCCTGCTGGGGGTGACGCAGGAACCCGGCTCGACCAACTGTTCAAGCACCGGTATTTTTGCCGCGCAATTGTCTTCGTCTGCGTTGGCCGCGCTCTAGCGCGAATGGTCAACGTAGTCATGTCTGAAGAGCCATCAAATGGCCGATTGTCTTGCTCGCGACCAGGACCGCCACCGCGGCGGCAAAGTGTTTGAGTAATTCGGGAATCACGGGCTGCCCTCGACCCCGTGCGACGACGTAGGTCAAACCTGCCAGCAGCAGAAGTGCCCATATGCTCGATGCAATCAATGCGATGCGCAGAGGCAAAAAAATCATGAGCACGACAAAACCAGGGGAAAGCCCGAGTCGGGTAGCGAAATTGATCAAAGTCGCGCGGAACGCCTTGAGTGCATCAAGCCGCTCGGATTCCTGGTACCTGTGAATGCTGAGGGAGTCGGTCAGATTGTCGGTGATGGCGACAATCAGGAGGCCACCCGCTATGGTGGCGCGGCTCGCGGAGGCGGCGTCGAGCCCGATAATCAGACCGAAGTCATGCCACGTGTTCATAATGTTGCTTCGCTGCTCAAGCGTTGGCTGCTCGGAACTCTTCAGGGTGGCGCTTAACACCAGCATCTCGATTACTACCTCGATGAATTTACGTTTCGCTTCAACCGCCGCCGATCAAGCACCTGCGGACAGCTCTTTTACCGGCTGGCTCAACAGGTTGTTGCTGCCGCTCCGGCACCGTACAGTTCCGTCGTTTACGGGAAGTCGCCAATCGTATTTATTGGACATCGGACTCTTTGCGTGAGTTCCTCCCGAATCATGGCGGGCGATCTATCGCTTTGCTGTAATATTGATTTGTTCAACAACGGCCCGGGGCGATGGCAACGCGGCGGTCGTCTTAATAGGAGAGAGATATGGCAATGATCGACGGTATTTGCAAAGAGGTGATCGACAAGTCGGAATGGGTCGCCATCGCCACCAACGGCAAAGAAGGCCCGCATTTGGTTGGCACTTGGGGCGACTACGTGAAGGCACTAGGCATGACCGATGAGACAATTCTTATTCCGGTGGGGGGAATGCGAAGGACTGAGGAGAACATCAAATCCGACAATCGTATCGAGTTGCTCTTCGCGTCCCGGCAGGTTCAAGGATCGAGGAGCCCGGGTAAGGGATGCTGCGTGTCGGGTACCGCCGAATTCCAATATGCCGGGGCAGCGATGGAGAAAGTAAAGTTGCAGTTTTCGTGGGCACGTGCTGCCTTGGTCGTAACTGTGAGAGGTGCCAACACGCAGCTTTAGTCTACGCCAGCACGATTTCGTAGTTGCATTTGCATTGGGGACAGCGACTACGCAATTGCAGGCATTGTCTCGCGTCGCGCGCACGCCGATGTAGCCCTTGACTGCCACGATTGCCGGCGGCACGGCACCTATGAGGATGAATACCAGATCACCCAAAAGGCGCAGCCAGTCTATCAAGGGCGCGGTCTCGGTGCTTGTGTAGGCCAAACTGCGGGCGTGCCAGTAGCCGTGCTGCGCCACATCCCATACTTGCAATACGCCGCCGGTGAATAGGCCGGCGCCGCTCGCGTCGACGATACGCGTCGGAATCGGCGGAGCATTGCGATAGACCAGCAAGGTGATGGTGATTAGGCCGGCAAAGCCGACCGCCATCACGATTACTACCGAGCGCATCCACCACGGCGACAGCGCAGATTCTTCCGCTTCGCTCCCGACGTGTGTCGCATCGCGCATGGTACTTGCTCCGAACTGGACTGGCCGAAGTCTGCATAAAATGGACTTGGGTAAGATGTAAATCAAGAAACGAGCAACAGATGGCGCAAGAATCGCAGCGAATAATGTCAGGGTCAAGCGAGCCTGCCGCACGGGCTCGTTGCATCGTTCAACAAGATCGACCAGGTCGGCGACGTAGCGGCGCAAGTCGAATGTGCAGCGATGCTGCACGCGAAGTACCCCAATTGCATCGTGATGAGTGCGCACCGCAATGACGACGTCGCGATGCTGCGGCAAGCGATAGTCGCATTTTTCCAGCAGGATCTCGTCGAAGCCGGGCTTTTCCTTCCCTGGTCGGCACAGAAACTGCGCGGCGAGATCTTTTCGAGCTGCGTGGTGCTGGAGGAGCGCGCTGACGGTGAAGGTGCTTTCTTACGCGTCCGTGGACCGCGCCAAGCGGTGAAAGTCCTTGCCGAGCAGATCAGCCAAACGCTCTGAACGATGCCGCTCAACTGTCTCTGAGCGTTGGCAAAGAGGCGGCTTGCGGCAAAAACTTGTCGCGCCGCTCGTCCATCCCAGAAGTTTGCCGTGTATCCTTGGCGGGTAGGTCGAACTTGCTGTTTATAATTCCACGCATCGCTCTGTTCATGACAACTCGGCTGATTTCCTGTGAATACTGTTACCCCCAAGTCAGGCGCCAAGGCGCAGATTGACGCCCTGCTTCTCAAGCTCCCGGGCGTCAGCGCACGGAAAATAGGCGGCCTCGACGCCTACTTCGTCAGAGACAAAATGTTTGCCTGCATCAGCGGCGACGGCGTTGGCATACGCCTACCCGCCGCCACCGCGACTGAATTGCAGTTCGCAAGGGACAACATCTTTCCGTTTCAGCCCGGCGGCATGGCGAGTTCGAGGGAATGGATACAGATCAACCGCGCCGAGGCGACCGAATACGAGAAGGATCTCGAGTTGTTTCAGACCTCGCTCGAGTTCGTGAAGACCGCCCGGCCCCGCTAGGTAGGATGCGCCGCAAAGACGCCTTGGGGGAAACGGGACAAACTGCAAAGGGTCGCACGCCGACCGTCCTTCGGCCAGGACCGGACCTCGCTGAAATATGACTACGCAGCCACAGTCCATGGAGCCCGTCCGCGCCTACCATGAACGCTCCAAGCATCATCTGGATCGCTATGCCCCCGGTCCCGACGGACTGGACTGGGCCTCCCAGCCAGACCCCTACCGCCGTTACGCGGGTGCGCCGGAACTGGATCTGCCGCTCTTGGCGGGCGAGCTGCCCGTCTGCTGGGACGACCTCTTCGCGTCCGCCGGCGTGCCGCAACAGGCATTGAATGCGGGCAGCCTGGCCTGTCTGTTGCAGCTGTCCCTCGGCCTGTCGGCCTGGAAGTCCTATGGGGACAGTCGCTGGGCTTTGCGTTGCAATCCTTCCAGCGGCAATCTGCATCCCACCGAAGCCTACCTGATCTGCCCCGATCTGCCGGGATTGCCTGCCGGCGTTCACCATTACCGGCCGGAGCGGCATTGCCTCGAACGGCGGGCCGCCGCGCCATTCGCCTGGCCCGATGGCGTCCTGCTGGCGCTGACCGCCATCCACTGGCGCGAAGCGTGGAAGTACGGCGTGCGCGCCTTCCGTTACTGCCAGCACGATTGCGGCCATGCCCTCGCGGCGCTGTCCTATGCCGCCGCCGCCCTCGGCTGGCAAGTGCGCCTGCTCGCCGAGTGGGGCGACGCGGAGATCGCCGCCCTCACCGGCGTGGATCGAGCGGGGGATTTTCCGGCGGCGGAGCCTGAAGCGCCCGAGGCCATCGTCTGGATCGGTCCGGGTCCCGCACCTGCGGCAGCGGACGTGCTGACCCAGTTGACGGCAGCAGACTGGGCGGGACGCGCCAATACCCTGAGCCGGAATCATCGCGACTGGCCGGACATCCCTGCGGTGGCCGCCGCCACCCGCAAGCCCGCCGGCCTGCAGCCGATGGCCGCTGCGAAGATGCCGCTGCCGGCGCTGGCGCCGGTGTCGCGCCAGTCGGTCAGCCAACTGATCCGCGGCCGCCGCTCCGCCCAGGCCTTCGATGGCGTCACCATGCTCGGCGTGCAGCGCTTCTATCGTATGCTCGACGCGCTGTTGCCGCGCGCCGACCAACCGCCCTGGCCCCTCCTGAGCGAAGCACCATCGGTGCATCCGGTGTTGTTCGTGCATCGCGTGGACGGCCTGGAACCGGGCATCTACTGCCTGCCGCGTGCCGCCGCCGCACTTGGCGAACTGCGCGCCGCAATGCGGCCTGACTGGCTCTGGGCGCGCGTTCCCGGCTGTCCCGAGCATCTGCCGCTGTACCTTCTGGCACCGATGGAGGTGAAGCGGTTCGCGGCCACGGTTTCCTGTCATCAGGAAATTGCCGCCGACTCCGCCTTTGCGCTGGCCATGCTGGCACGCTTTGACGACATCGGCCCGACGCAGCCATGGCGCTACCGTCAGCGCTTCTGGGAAGCGGGCGGGCTCGGGCAGGCGCTCTACCTGGAGGCGGAAGCGGCCGGCGTGCAGGGCACCGGCATCGGCTGCTACTTCGACGATGCGGTGCATCGCGCCCTGGGCTTGGACAGCGCGCGGTTTCAGGACATCTACCATTTCACGGTCGGCAAGGCCGTGGTCGATGCCCGGCTTCGCCACGAACCCGCGTACGCCCATCTGTTTCGCATGCTGAAGTAAGTGTAGAATTCCATGACGCGGTAATCGCAGCATGGGAGCATGCCCGCATGCCAAGTGAGGGGGTTGCAGGAACGACGCTGGGAGCCCTGCCTGATGGGCTAACGCTCCCGTCATGAGCGGGGCGGACCAGACGCCTTTGCTCCTTGCCTACGCGGCCGTCCTATGCACGCTGCTGTCCGGCGTGATTTCCCTGGCTGCCGTGCGCCGCCATCCCGGCTTCCTGCACCTCGGTTCGTTCCTGTTGCTGTTTTTCGCCGCCGCGGCCAGCATTGCTGCCGGCGCCTGGGTCCTGCTGGCCAACCTCACGCTCACCGACCGGCAGGCGCTCGGCCTGCCCTGGCTCGCCTGGCATGTGCGGATCGATCCCCTCTCCGGCTTTTTCCTCGTGCTGCTGGGCACGCTGGTGGCCGCGATTTCGCTCTACGGCCCCAGCTACACGCGCGAATTCGCACGCGGCAAGGCGGCCCAGCCCCTGCCTCCGCTCGGGGTGTTCACCGCGCTCTTCGTCCTGGGAATGCAGATGCTGCTGCTCGCCGACGACGCTCTGCTATTCATGATCTCCTGGGAAATGATGTCGCTCTCCGGATATTTTCTCGTGGTCTATCAGCACCAGCATGCCGCCAACCGCAACGCCGCCTTCCTCTACCTGTTGCTCGCCCACGTCGGCGCCCTGGTCATACTGCTGTCCTTCGGCGTGCTCGCCGCCTTCGGCGGCGGTCTCACCTTCGACCTGATGCGCGCAGCCAAGCTGACGCCGCTGTGGGCGACGATCGCCTTCGCCTGTGCCTTCGCCGGCTTCGGCATCAAGGCGGGCATGGTGCCGCTGCACGTCTGGCTGCCGGATGCGCACCCCGCCGCGCCGTCGCACATCTCGGCCATGATGAGCGGGGCCATGATCAAGATGGGCATCTACGGCATCGTGCGGCTGAGCTACGATCTGATCGGCGACGTGCGCTGGGAATGGGGGGTGGTCATGCTCGTCATCGGCACCGCCTCATCCCTGCTCGGCGTGCTGTACGCGCTCATGCAGCACGATCTCAAGCGCCTGCTCGCTTACCACTCGATCGAGAACATCGGCATCATCCTGATGGGCCTCGGGATGTCGATGATTTTTCTCGGCACCGGGCACAAGATGCTGGGCACGCTGGGGCTGGTGGCAGCGCTCTACCACACGCTCAATCACGCCTTGTTCAAGGGTCTGCTGTTTCTCGGTGCCGGATCGGTGCTATACCGCACGCACGAGCGCGACCTCGAGCGCATGGGCGGACTCATTCAGCGCATGCCGGTCACGGCCTTCCTGTTTCTCGTCGGCTCTGTCGCGATCTCTGCGCTGCCGCCTTTCAACGGCTTCGTCTCGGAGTGGCTGACCTTCCAGACGGCGTTGCAGGCGCCCGCGCTGACCAACGGCCTCCTGCGCGCGATGATACCCATTGCCGCGGCGCTGCTGGCGCTCACCGGGGCGCTCGCGGCCGCCTGCTTCGTCAAGGCCTTCGGCATCGCGTTTCTCGGACGGCCGCGTACGCGCCGCGTTGCCCGGGCACGCGAGGTGCCGGCCGGCATGCTGGGCGGGATGGGGCTGCTGGCGCTCCTGTGCCTGCTGCTCGGCGTGTTCCCGACCACCATGATCGAAGTGATGGCGCCCATCACGCAACTGCTGGTGCACGCGGCGCTGCCGTCTGCCGCCGCCCAGGGCTGGTTGTGGCTGACCCCGATTTCGCCCCAGGTTGCTTCGTACTCGGCGCCCTTTGTCCTGGCCGCGATCGTCGTGGTGTTCGGTCTTGGCTACCTGTTCCTCAAGCGCGGCGCCGCTCCGGTGCGCAGAGCGGATGCCTGGGACTGCGGCTTCGGCCAGCTCACCCACCGCATGCAGTACACCTCGACCGCGTTCAGCCAACCGATCCGGCGCGTTTTCGCCGGGGTATGGAAGGTCGAGGAGCAGGTCGACAGCCTCGCCAGCGCGGGACCGATTCCGCGGGTGACCAGCCTGCATTACAGCTTGCACACCCAAGACTGGTCGTGGCTCAGGTGCTATGTTCCGATCGGACGCTTGGTGCTCGCCGCAGCAAATCGCATCGGTTTCATCCAGACCGGAAACATCCATACCTACCTTAAATTCTCCTTTGCGACGCTGCTCGTTTTCCTATGGATCGTGAGCTGACCGCCTGGGCGCTTGCCGCGGCGCAGGCGCTGCTGTTCATCGCCGCCGCGCCGCTGCTCTCCGGCTGGTTGCAGCGGGTAAAGTGTCATTCCCAGAATCGCGCCGCGGCCGCGGTGTGGCAGCCCTACCGCAATCTGGCGAAGCTGCTGCGCAAAAAGATGGTTCTGGCCGAGAACGCCTCCTGGCTGTTCCGCGCGGTTCCCTACATCGTCTTCGGCGCCATGCTGCTGGCCGCCGCGGTGGTCCCGCTCATCGCCGTGCGCCTGCCGACGGCGGCGATTGCCGACCTGATCGTGCTGGTCGGGTTTTTTGCGCTGGCGCGCTTTTTCACCGCGCTGTCCGGCCTCGACATCGGCACCGCCTTCGGCGGCATGGGCGCCTCGCGCGAGATGATGGTCGCCGCGCTGGCCGAACCGGCCATGCTCATGGCGGTGTTCACGCTTTCCATGACGGCGAGCACGACCAATCTGTCGGTGGCAACGGGGTACATCCTGGAATCCGGCCTGGTGCTGCGGCCATCGTTCCTCTTCGCCCTGCTGGCGCTGGCCATGGTGGCGGTGGCCGAGAGCAGCCGCATTCCGGTGGACAACCCCGCCACCCATCTCGAACTCACCATGTTGCACGAGGCCATGATCCTCGAGTATGGCGGGCGCCACCTGGCGCTGATCGAGTGGGCCTCGCAAATCAAGCTGATGATCTACTCGGTGCTGATCGTCGATTTTTTCTTTCCGTGGGGCATCGCCACCGGATTCGGCGCCACCGCCATGGCGGTCGGCGTCATGGCGGTGGCGGCAAAACTGATGCTGCTCGCCGTTCTATTGGTGGTGTGGGAGACGGTGCTCGCGAAGATGCGGCTGTTTCGCGTGCCGCAGTTTCTCGGTTTTGCCTTCATGCTCTCCTTGCTCGCCATGCTGACACACGTGGTGCTGGAGACCGGAGCTTAGCCAGATGGCAATCGCCGCCCTTGGTCTCTATAGCCAGGCGATCATCCTGTTCGCGGCGCTGGCCTTGTTCACGTCCTTCATCATGCTCGCCCAGACGCGCATGATGCCGCTCATTTTCACCTTTGCCTGGCAGGGTCTGCTGCTCGCGCTGGTGTCGGTGCTGGTCGCCATCGTCTCCGAACATCCCGAACTCTATGTTTCCGCGGCGCTCACCTTCACGCTGAAGGTGGTACTGATCCCGTGGCTGCTCTACCGCCTCAGCGTAAAGCTCAACATGCAGTACGATGCCGAGGCGATATTGCACCCGACGCTGATGCTGCTCGGCGGCGTGGCCCTGGTCATCTTCAGCTACTACGTGGCACAGTCGATCGTGCATCTGTCGGGATTGGCGACGCGCAATACGATTGCCGTCAGTATCGCCATCGAGCTGCTCGGCATGCTGCTGATGTGTGCCCGCAAGTCGGCCGTGGCGCAGGTGATCGGCTTCATGTCCATGGAGAGCGGAATATTCTTTGCCGCCGTGGTAGCGACCTACGGCATGCCGCTCATCGTCGAGTTGGGCGTGGCCTTCGACATTCTCGTTGCCTCGATCCTGTTCGGCGTATTTTTCTTTCACCTGCGCGATTCGTTCGGCTCGCTCGACGTGGGCCGGTTCAACCGCCTGTCGGAGGCGAACGAACCGATGCCACTGCCGGAAGCGGCCGGCGCGCCGCCTCCGGAGGATCACTCGTGACGCTGCTCGACGTCACATTGCTGACGCCGCTCCTCGGCGGCTTGCTGCTCGCCTTCATCGGCCATCGACCGCTCGGCGGCTGGATCAATGTGGCAACCGGCGTCGTGACCTTCTGCGCCTCGCTCGCCATGGCGCTGGAAGTCTTCGCCCACGGGCCGCTGCTTTCCGGCGGCCGCATGTTCTACATCGATGCATTCAACGTTTATCTTGTGGCTCTGACCGCATTCGTTGGCTTGACCACGTCGATCTTTTCACGCCCCTACATGCGCCATGAAGTCGAGCGCGGGCGCGTCACCGAACGGCGCCTGCGCTTGTACCACTCGATGTACCAATGCTTCCTGTTCTCGATGCTGCTCGCGCTATCGACCAACAACCTCGGCATCCTGTGGGTGGCGATGGAGGCGGCCACGCTCACCACCGTCCTGCTCGTTTCGCTGTACCGCACGCCGGAATCGATCGAGGCGGCATGGAAGTATTTCATACTCTGCGGCGTCGGCATCGCCCAGGCCCTGTTCGGGACCGTGCTCATCTACTTCGCGGCCGAGAACAAGCTCGGTGGGGAGCGCGGCGATACGCTGTTGTGGACCGTGCTGCACGGCACCGGTACCGGCAATCTGGATCCGGCGGTGATCACGCTCGCCTTCGTCTTCCTGCTGGTCGGCTACGGTACCAAGGTCGGTCTGGTGCCGCTGCACAACTGGCTGCCGGATGCACACTCCGAGGGTCCGACACCGATGTCCGCCGTGCTCTCCGGCTTGCTGCTCAATGTCGCGCTGTACGCCTTGGTGCGCATAAAGATGCTGGTGGATGCCTCCCTCCATACCAACCTCGCCGGGAACCTGATGATGGGCTTCGGCATGCTGTCGTTCACGGTCGCCGGGCTGTTCCTGCACCGCCAGCACGACGTCAAGCGCATGTTCAGCTACTCCTCCATCGAGCACATGGGATTGATCACCTTCGGCTTCGGCATTGGCGGTCCGCTCGCCACTTTTGCCGCGCTGCTGCACATGACCGTGCACTCGCTCACCAAGTCGGCCATTTTCATCACCGTGGGGCACGCCTGCCAGCTTGCGGGCACGCAGCGCATCGATCAGATTCGCGGCCTCATCCGCACCCAGCCTCCGATCGGCTGGGGGCTTTTGCTCGGCACGGTGGCGATCGCCGGTTTCCCGCCCTTCGGCGTATTCATCAGCGAGTTTCTGCTGCTGATGGCCACCATGAAATCCTGGCCGTGGCTGACGATTCCGCTGCTGGTCGGCTTCGGCGTCGCCTTCGCCGGCCTGTTTCGCCACCTGCAAAGGATGGTCTTCGGCGAGCCGCCGCCGGGGCAGAAGCCGGTCAAGGCCAACATGCTGCCGGTGGTCGTGCATCTCGTCCTGGTGCTTTGGCTCGGCTTGGCGATTCCCTCGTTCCTCTCGCACTGGTTCGAGCAGGCCACACTGCTCATCTCCGGTGCTTCGCCGCTATGACGCCGCAGCAGCGCTTCGCCCCGTTTCTGCGCCGCCTCGCGGAAGTCGGCTTGCGCGTCGACGCACAGGCGTCGCCGGGGCTTCTGCCGGCGCAACTCATCCTGGTTCAAGCCGAGGACTGGCGGCGGCTCGGCGATGAGGCCAAGGCGTGGGCGTGCCGCTGGGTCGCGGGCTGGGGCGAGGATATCGGCGAGGATGGCGGCGAGATGACCCGTATCAACGCCTGTTTCGAAAAAGCCGGCGCCTACCTGCTCGCGCGCACGGTGGTGTTGGGCGCCGACCCGGCCCTGGACTCGCACGCGCTGTCATTCCCCGGCGCCGACCGTCCGGAGCGGCACACGCAGGATATGTTCGGCGTGGCATTCTCCGGCCACCCGGACGCGCGCCGCTGGACGCGGCATCAGGCCTGGGGGGATTCCGAGTATCCCTTGCGCCGGAGCTTCCCCGCGGCCGGCCGGCCAGAGGGGCAGACCCCGGCCGATCATCAGTACAACTTTCTGCTCGCCCAGGGCAGCGGCGTCTACGAAATCCCGGTCGGGCCGGTGCACGCGGGCATCATCGAACCGGGGCACTTTCGCTTTCAAGCGGTCGGCGAGACCGTGCTCAAGCTCGAAGCGCGCCTCGGCTACACCCACAAGGGCATCGAGAAGCTCGCCGAGGGTCGCGATGCCGAGGGCCTGGCACGGCTGGCCGGACGCGTCTCGGGCGACGCCACCGTCGCGCACGCCTGGGCGGCCTGCATGGCGATGGAGCGGGCGGCCGGCCTGGAAGTGCCGCCACGCGCCGCCTGGCTGCGCGCCCTGATGTGCGAGCGCGAGCGCGTCGCCAATCATGTCGGCGACATCGGCGCGATGCTCAACGACATCGCCTTCGCCTTCGGTTTCTACCAGTTCGCGAGGCTGCGCGAGGAGTGGCAGCGGGTCTCGCGCGAGGCTTTCGGTCACCGCTTGATGATGGATTGCATCGTCCCCGGCGGCGTGGCGGCGGACCTCGATCTGCGCTTCATCGCGGCGCTACGCGATGAGGTCCGCGCCCTGCGCAAACAGATCGGCAAACTGATGGCGATCATCAACGATCTGCCCTCGGTTGCGGACCGGGTGCGCGGCGCCGGCGTGCTCAAGCCCGAATACGCAAGGGCACTCGGCTGCGTCGGTTACGTCGGCCGCGCCTCGGGAATGGATTTCGATGTCCGGCGTGATGCGCCTTACCCGCCCTACGACGGCCTGACGGTCAAGGTGCCGCTGCATCACTTTGGCGACATCAACGCTCGCGCACGGATTCGGCTCGAGGAAATTGATGCCTCCTTCGATCTGATCGGGGCGCTGTTGGCCGGGCTGCCCACGGGGCCGGTCCGGGTCGGCTGGAAGTGTCCCGCGGCGGGCGCCGAAGGTCTCGGACTCATCGAGGGCTGGCGCGGAGAGATCTTGAGTTTCGTGCGCTTCGGCCCGGACGGGCGGATCGCGCGTTTTTTCCCACGCGATCCGTCATGGACCACCTGGCCGGCGCTCGAATTGTTGATCCACGACAACATCGTCCCCGACTTCCCCGTGTGCAACAAGTCGGTGAACGGCTCGTATTCCGGGCACGACCTGTAAATCATGCTGCGTATACTCGGAAAAATCCAGCGCATCGGCATCGTCACCGAGCCGGTGCCCAGGCTCGACGAACCGGCGCTGACCGAAATCGGCGAGCGGCTGAAGGCGGGCATCGGCGAACTGTTCTGCGGCAGCCTCGCCATCCGCGAAGTGGATGCGGGCTCATGCAACGGCTGCGAACTCGAAATCCATGCGCTCAACAATCCCTATTACGGCATCGAGCGCTTCGGCGTGCATTTCGTCGCCAGCCCGCGCCACGCCGACATGCTGCTGGTCACCGGCCCCGTTTCGCGCCACATGGAGGCGGCGCTGCGCCGTACTTGCGATGCCACGCCAGAGCCGAGGCTCGTCATCGCAGTCGGCGAGTGCGGCGCCAACGGCGGCGAGTTCGGCACCAGCTACGCCTCATGCGGCGCGGTAGCGAACGTGCTCCGGGTCGATGCGGTCATCCGCGGCTGCCCGCCGACGCCGCTCGCCCTGATGCGCGGCATCCTCGAAGCCATCGGCAAACGCGCCGGATGATGCATGCTCTGCCGATGGAGATGTCGGTCTGTTGTCATCCTTTTCAGGCGACTTCAGCCGGGCGCCCAGGCGCCAGCCAAGCCCGCAAATCCTTACGCGAAGAGGTAGCATGCGCACTTTGATCCCCTCGAAGGAAACCGCCATGATGCCATCCCTGATCCGCAAGACCCTGTCCTGTGCGGCGAAGCCGGCCAACCCCTGCGCCGCCAAGTAAGGCATCGGTGACCCTGGGGATGGAGTTCACGGGCTGGTCGTCGCTCGCGGCGATCGGCTTGCTGTTCGCCCTGGCCGGCGGCGATCCGAGCACTGCGCTCGGATCGCCGTCGGTTGTATCCCTTACAACGAACTTTGCAAGCCCCGCCAGGCTTAACAATTCGCCAGACGACAACGCAGCCTTTCTGGCCCGCCATTGGCAGCGGCCGCTGGCAGCCAACGGCCCGGCACCCGGCAATTTCTCTGCCCTCGAAGCGTCGCTCTCGCCCGCCGCCTGCGGCGCCTGCCATCCGCGTCAGTTCGCAGACTGGCGCAGCGCCCTGCACAGCCACGCCATGAGTCCCGGTCTGCTGGGGCAATTGCAGGCCATGGGCCCCGGAGCCCGTGACCAGCACCAGGCCTGCCTGCGCTGCCACGCGCCGCTGGCCGAGCAGGAAGACCACCTGGTCGACTCGCTCATCGCCGGACGCATGCTGCCGCCGCTGGCCGACGGCGCCTCATCGGCCGACGGCCTGACCTGCGCCGGCTGCCACGTGCGCGGCAATCGCCGCTTCGGCCCGCCCAGGTCGGACGGCACCGTGCCCGCCGCCGATGCGCAGCTCCCTCACGGCGGCTGGCAGGCGACGCCCGCCTTCGAGGATTCCCGCTTTTGTGCTGCCTGCCACCAGTTCGAGGCCGGCGGCCCGGGCTTGAACGGCAAGCCCTTCGAGAACACCTACGAAGAATGGCGGGCCAGCCGTTACGCCCGCGAGGGCCGCACTTGCCAGTCCTGCCACATGCCGCAGCGGCGTCACTTGTGGCGCGGCATCCACGATCCCGCGATGGTGAGGTCCGGGCTCTCGATCGATGCGGCGCTCGTTCCCGCCGCCGCCGGCCGCGTCGCCGCGGAATTGAACGTCGCCAATACCGGCGTCGGCCACGACTTCCCGACCTATGTCACGCCGCAGGTAGAAGTCGAGATCGCCCAGCAGGACCGGCAGGGCCAAGTAATTCTGGCCACAGTCGTGCGGCATCTGATCTCCCGCGCCGTGAGCCTGGATCTGAGGGTCGAGTATGCCGACACGCGCTTGAAGCCCGACGAGCGGCGTCGTTATGGCTACGACCGGCCGCGCCATCCACTCGCCACGGCCGTCGTCTTCTCCATCACCGTTTTCCCCGACGCCTTTTATGCCGACTTCTATCGGGCCACGCTGAGCGATCCGGCGTTTCGCACCGGACGCGCCGCGCTACTCGCGGCGCTCAAACGTGTGACAGCCTCTCCCTACCAGCTGTATGACGCGCGCCTGCCTTTGCCGGCACGGTAGATGCGGTGCTCGGGGATCACCAGCAGCCTGGCAAATCAGAACGCTGCGCCCGGCTAAGATCCTTCCCCGGGCTGGAAAACGACGGTTCGTTCGATTTAATCGAAGCGCAGGACGCTCTCCGCTGTCGCGTCCGCTCCCCAGCGTTCGATGAGCGCATCGATTTCGGCCAGCAGCATCTGCTCCTCGTCCGGCTCGACCAAACCCTCGCCGACGAGGTGGGCAACGAGGCCCTCAGACATCGCCTGCTTCACCGTCCCCAGGGTTGGCGCGACCTCCTCATCCGTATCATCAATCACCGCCTCGATGACGATGGACATATCCTCGCTCGCCCTCACGGTGGCAAGATCTGTGGCCAGGACGTCTTCGCCGTATTCCTCAATGAGCGTATCGACCTCAGCGCAGAGCATTTCTTCATCGCCGAACTGATGAATACGCTCCGCCTCGGCGAAGCCGTTGAGAGCCTTCCTGATCCGGTCACGCACGAATCCAAGCGTCACCGGTTCGTCGATGTCTGGATCGCCGCAGATCGCCCCGATGACCGCGGAGAGCTCCCGGGAGACCCGTTCGTCAGCTTCTATCGCATTTCGCATGATCTCTTCCTTTTGCCATTGGCCTGGAACTCACGACATGGGCAATCCGCGGCTCTCGTCGCGTGTCGATCGCCGGCCGTGGCAACGGCTTGTCGACGAAAACCCTATCAAGCGCAACTGGTTGGGGATTCATGCCCAGATGATGCCGCCGCCTTCGGGACATGGCCTGCTCTGCTGCTATTGGCGGATCTGCGCTTCATGTACCTGTTCGTGCACAATCAGCTTGGACAGTTCGCCCATCTCTTCGGCCAAGAGCTGAATGAGATCGTCGACGGCGATGATGCCGACCAAGGCGCCCTCGTCGTCGACCACCGGAAGCCGGCGCACGCCCTTGCGCCGCATCAGCTGCATCGTGTCGAAAACGCCGTCCTGCTCCCGAACGGTTGCGATGCCCGCGGCCATGATCTCGCCCACCAGGATGGTCTCTGGATCAAGCCGATTGACCACGACTTCGACGACAATGTCCCGGTCGGTGACGATGCCAATCGGACACTTCACCCCGTTGGCTTCATTCACTACCACGATGTTGCCGACGTGATGCTGGCGCATTAGGCGCGCTGCTTCCATCACCGTGGTGATGCGCTCGGCTACCACGACGACGCGACTGCATAGTTCTCCAATGGGCACGTGACCTTCCTTTATTTTCAGAACATCAAATGGGATATCTAGCGGCTGCTAAATATCGTGATGATGACATTGCCTAGGATATGCCAAACACATTCCGTGTCAAGCACGGCAAAGCCAGCGCGATCGGAAACCATCGCCGATCCACGAATGGTGCAGTCCTCTCGGAGACAGGTACAATATGACCTATAAATGTTTTGGCCAATCGGGTGACAGCGGCCTCTCATGGCGATCCTGACGGAGGTCTTCGATGGACAACGAGAGGATAAGTCTGTTTGCCTTGAATTCCAGCCGGGCATTCGGCGAGAGCGTTAGCCGAAGCCTCGGGGTTCCCTTGAGCGAACACGAGGAGCGAGAATTCGAGGATGGGGAACACAAATCCCGGCCGCTCGTCAGCGTGCGCGGCAGGGACGTGTATGTGCTTCAGTCGCTGTACCAAGACAGCAAGCTGAGCGTGAACGACAAGTTGTGCCGTCTGCTGTTGTTCATCGGCGCACTGGTGGATGCCTCGGCAAAGCGCGTGACTGCGGTCATTCCTTACCTTTGCTACGCCCGCAAGGATTTGAAAACCCAACCGCGCGATCCGGTGGCGACCCGCTACATTGCCGCCCTGTTCGAAGCCATGGGCACCCACCGGATAGTCGCGCTGGATGTGCATAACGTCGCAGCATTTCAAAACGCCTTCCGCTGTCGCACCGATCATCTGGAGGCGAGGAAACTGTTTGCCGGCTATTTTTCCGCACTCCTGCGCGATCAGCCGATCATCGTCGTGTCGCCGGACGTTGGCGGAATAAAGCGGGCTGAGCGGCTCCGGCAGGCTTTGAGCGCGGCCACCGGCGAGCCGATTCCGATTGCGTTTATGGAAAAGCAGCGCAGCAAGGGCGTGGTCACTGGCGATGCCCTGGTCGGAAAGGTCGCCGGCAGAACCGCAATCATTATCGACGACTTGATCAGCACCGGGGCGACCATGGTGCGCGCGGCAAATGCCTGCCACGAGCAGGGCGCGACCAAGGTCTATGCCGCTGCCACGCACGGGATCTTCGTCGGCGAGGCCCCGAGCGTCCTGGCTGCCCCGGTGCTGGAAGCGGTGGTCGTCACCGACAGCATTCCCCCTTTCAGGCTGGATCCGGGGCTAATCGGGGCTAAGCTGGTCGTGCTGGACAGCGTGGCGCTCTTCGCCGAAGCGATCAGAAGGATCCATCGCGGGGGCTCGATCACTGAACTGCTGGAGCTTTGATCCGACCAGTTGCTTTGAGGCCGAGCCATGATGCAAGGGTGCCGTTAGCGAAGGCGGCGACTGTGGCTTTCGGCGATGTTCAGGTAGTCGTCGATTAGGCTAGACCATTTTCGGGCGTCGGCTGGCAGCGGATCCTTGAGGTGCAAAGCGGCGAGTTTTCCCCAAAGACAGGCCCGGTAACTCTTGTAGAAGTCCACCAGTCTTTGGGGTGGGTTGTCGCCGCTGATGTTTCGGTAGACCTCGAAAATCGTGTCCGATACGACTGGTGCTCCTTGACGCTCGCACTCCATCGCCAGAAATGCGAGTTCATCCGCCGCGTCAAGTATCCTGAAATCCCTGTTGAACTCCAGGCAGTCTATGATGACCGGTACGGTCATCAGGCAGACATGTTCCGGCCGCAGATCCCCATGGCCCTCGATGATTCTGCCTTCGCTGACGCGGCGCTCGAAAAGTTCGGGTTCTCGATCCAATAGGGCCAATTGGGCCGCCAGAACACTCGCGATCCGATCTTGCGAGAGCGCGTAGCGAGGCGCCGTGAGCTCTCTGGCATTGACCTTGGCATTCTCCGCCAGGCGCCTGCGATAGGCGCCGGGTTCGAATTTTGCAGCAGCCGAGGCGCGGTAGTACGCGACCAGCTTTTCCACCAAACTGCGTATCGCTCCTTCCGGAACTGCCCTCTGCTTGATCAGCTTGTCCAGCATCCGCCCATCGGGCAAGCGCTGCATCTTGACCAGCCAATCGACCGTCAACCCCTTCCCTCCCAATGCCAAGTGTCCGTCAGCAGCCAGCTTCAGGGGAACCGTGCCAAGGTAGATGTCTGCCGCCAGGTGCCGGTTGAGCAGGACTTCTTCCTCGCAGTCCCGGCGTCTGGCAGCGATCGTGCGGAAGTCCACGAAATCGCTGCGTATGGGCTTTTTCAGTTTGTAGGCGTGGTTGTCGGTCAGAAACACCCATGACATGTGGGTCTCGACCACCTTGGTCTGTGTCGGGCCATCCGAGAAAGCGCCGGATTGTCGCAAGAACGCGACCTTCGCTGCAATCCCCACCTGGGTTTCAAGGGAATTGTTCACGGTTGTCGTCATTTCCCGAATGCTGGGCCAGGAACCGCTCTTCGCAGGGCATCACGCATCATATAGGTAGCGCCGCCCGCTAAATCTGCTCAGGCTCTCCGCTAAGATGGAGGCGGAACCAGTCCGTCGCCAAGCGTGCCACTTCCTCCAGTGTGCCGGGCTCTTCGAACAGATGCGTCGCACCCGGTACGATGATCAGTGCCTTTTTGCAGTTCAGATGGGCATAGGCTTGACGGTTGAGGCCGATCACCGCGTCGTCAAAACCGCCCACGAGCAATAGGGTGGGCGCCTTGACCTGCTGCAACTGTTCGTCGCCGGCCATGTCGGGGCGCCCGCCGCGCGAAACCACCGCCGCAATATCTTGGCGCAAAGCCGCAGCGCGCAGCGCCGCCGCAGCGCCTGTGCTGGCGCCAAAATAGCCGATGGCAAAGCCACCGCTAAGCGGATCGGCGCGCAGCCATTCGGTGGCCTGGATGAGCCGTCTCGTCAGCAGCGCGATATCGAAGCGGGTGTCGTAATTGCGGTCTTCGTCATGCGTGAGAAGATCGATCAGCAGCGTGCCCATGCCGGCTTCGCGTAGCACGCGCGCCACGTAATTGTTGCGGGGACTCAAGCGACTACTGCCGCTGCCGTGCGCAAACAGCACCATGCCGCAGGCTTGCGGCGGAATTTCCAGCATTCCTTCCAGAACACCCGTTTCGACGCGGACTTGCGCAAGTTTTGAAATGGCGCTGCTTTGGGACATGAGGTTTATCTCCGCTGCACTCCGCACTTCAAAGTCAAAGCTTGGGCATACGCACCGAGCGCTCACCGCAGAGCACGCAGCTGGTACGTATTGCGGCTGCTTCGCGGGTGATTCCGCCTCGGATCGCCTGCACGATGCCGAGCACCTCGCCGGCCAGTGCATCGATTAGATCATCCATCGAAACAACTCCTACCAGATGTCCATCGCCCGCAGCCACGAGGAGGCGGCGCACGCCCTCCTTTTTCATCACCTGAATGGCATCCTCGATGCTCGCGTCGGACTGTACAGTGAGCAAGCGCTTCACGGCGATCTCCCCGATCGCCGTCTCTCCCGCGGGCATGCCGCGAGCCAGTGCCTCGACGACGAAATCCCGATCAGTGACGACGCCGACCGCCTCCGGGCCGCCAGGCGCTTCCTCTGTCACGAGCAGCAAACCGACGTGGTTCTGTCCCATCAGCATCGCGCACTCTTGCAGCGTCCTGGAACGATCGGCGGTGACGATACCGTGCGCGCACATTCCTTCAATGCTCATGATCGTTCCCTTCCCCAGTCTTCAGCGCGCGCCGAAATAACGTCCTGCGCCATGCGATTCCTGAAAATACGATTATCATACTCCATGAGGATATGCAATCCGGCACGCGTCTTGGCGGCTAAGGAGAGCTTCCGCCGCTGGCAGCGTTGCGGCATTCACTCCGAGGAGTTGGATTCATACACGTCAGCCCGGGCGATTCAGCGGGGCGATAGAAGGGTAGAATCATGCACAGGATTTCTCCTGATGGAGAGGGGCGTAACGAATGAGATCTCGTGAGTCAAGCTCTTGGATGTGGGCAGACGCGCTGGAGCTTCTTCAAAGTACGGAGCGGCTGCAGCGCCGGGTTTTCGTGGTGGGCAGCTTGCAGGCGCCACCCTGCTGGGAGCCGCCCGTCGATCTGTACGAGCTGGGTGACGAGTTGAGGCTGCTTGTGGCCCTCCCCGGCGTCAACTCCCGGCAGTTCGAAGTGATCCTCGAAGAGTCCGCGATCGTGGTGCGTGGCGAACGCCCGATGCCGATGGGCTTCCAACGCGCAGCCATCCACCGCCTCGAAATTCCTTATGGAAGGTTCGAGCGCCGCATCACGCTGCCGCAAGGAAGCTTCCAGTTGCTGGATCAGTTTCTTGAGGACGGTTGCCTGACACTCGTCCTGCGCCGCCTCTGAGGAGCGACATTCACATGCAGCTCGACAGCATCAATCCTGAGCGCGATAAGCTGGGCACGGCGGCGCCCGTCGAGGCAGCAGATGCCGCCCTTGCCATCCCCGAAGACGCGATGATCATCGTGCCGGTGCGCAATGTCGTGCTCTTTCCCAGCATGATCCTGCCGCTCACCATCGGGCGAAAACAGTCAATCGTGGCAGCTCAGCAGGCGGTGAAGACGGAGCGTCCGGTCGGCATCCTGCTCCAGCGCGATCCCGAAGTCGAGGCGCCAGGCCCGGATGATCTTCGTCTTGTCGGCACGGTTGCCAACATCCTGCGCTATGTCACCATGCCCGATGGCACGCATGTGATCGTCTGTCAGGGGAGCCAACGATTCCGCGTGACCGAATATCTGACGGGCTATCCCTTTCCGGTTGCGCGAGTCGGGCGCATTGCGGAACCCGAGGCGGCTGGCAATGAGATCGAGGCCCGTTTTATCCAACTCAAGGAGCGTGCCCTCGAAGTGCTGCAGCTCCTGCCGCAAACTCCGCAAGAGCTGGTGGCAGCGGTGGAGAGCGTCGGTTCCGCCGGTGCCTTGGCGGATCTGGTTGCCGGCGTCATGGACATCAAGGCCGAAGACAAGCAGTTGGTGCTCGAAACACTGGACCTGGTGCGGCGGCTGGACATCGTGCTGGATTATCTGGTGAAGCGCCTCGAGGTGCTGCGGCTTTCGCGCGAAATCGACGAGCGCACCAAAGCGACCATGGACGAGCGGCAGCGCGAGTACCTCCTGCGCGAGCGGATGAAATCGATCCAGAAGGAACTGGGCGAGGGCGAGGAGGGAAATGCCGCCGAGATTGCGGAACTACGCAAGGCCATCGCCGAGGCAAAGATGCCCGAGGAGGTGGAGCGGCAGGCGAGCAAGGAGTTGAAGCGCCTGGAGCGAATGCCCGACGCTTCGTCCGAGTACTCGATGGTGCGCGCCTATCTCGACTGGCTGATCGAGTTGCCGTGGAAAGAGCCAGAGCCCGACGCCATCGACATCAATGAAGCGCGACGTGTCCTCGATGCCGACCACTTCGGCCTCGATCAGGTGAAGAAGCGCATCATCGAGTTTCTCGCGGTGCGCAAGCTCAATCCGGGAGGCCATGGGCCGATCCTGTGCTTCGTGGGTCCGCCCGGCGTCGGCAAGACATCGCTTGGCCAGTCGATTGCCAAGGCGCTCGGGCGCAAGTTCGTGCGCGTGTCTCTGGGCGGTCTTCACGACGAGGCCGAGATCCGCGGTCATCGGCGCACCTATATCGGTGCCCTGCCCGGCAACATCATTCAGGCGATCAAGAGGGCCGGATCGCGTGGCTGCGTGATGATGCTGGACGAGATCGACAAGCTCGGCAGCGGCATCCACGGCGATCCATCGGCAGCGCTGCTCGAGGTGCTCGACCCGGAGCAGAACGACACCTTCCGCGACAACTATCTTGGCCTGCCCTTCGACCTGTCGCGGATGCTGTTCATCACCACGGCGAACGTCCTGGACACGATCCCGGGGCCGCTGCGCGACCGCATGGAGATCATCCAGCTCCCCGGTTATACGCAGGAGGAGAAGCGCGAGATCGCGCTGCGCTATCTCGTCAAGCGGCAGCTCGCCCAGAACGGGCTCAAGGAGGGGCAGTTCGAACTCTCGGATGCTGCCCTCGTCGCCATTATCCGCGATTACACCCGCGAAGCCGGGGTGCGCTCGCTCGAGCGCCAGATCGGCGCCGTGTGCCGCCGCGCCGCAGTGACCATTGCAGAAGGCGCGGTGCAGACGGTAAAGATCGAGGAGAGCGATCTTGCCGGAATCCTCGGACCGATAAAATTCGAGAACGAGGTCGCGCTGCGCACCGGCATGCCCGGCGTGGCCACTGGGCTCGCCTGGACGCCGGTCGGCGGCGACATCCTGTTCATCGAAGCGAGCCGCACGGGTGGGGGCGGCAAGCTGATCCTCACCGGCCAGCTCGGCGACGTGATGAAGGAATCCGCGCAGGCCGCACTGACCCTGGTCAAGACGCGCGCGGCGAGCCTGGGCATCGACGCCGCCGGCTTCGAGCAGGCAGACGTTCATGTCCATGTGCCGGCAGGCGCCATCCCCAAGGACGGTCCGAGCGCAGGCGTTGCGATGTTCATTGCCCTGGCTTCGCTGTTCGCCGAGCGGACGGTGCGCAACGATACCGCGATGACCGGCGAGATCAGCTTGAGGGGCCTGGTGCTGCCGGTTGGAGGGATCAAGGACAAGGTGCTCGCCGCGATGCGCGCCGGCATTACCCGTGTCATGCTGCCGGCAAGGAATCGCAGGGACCTCGAAGAGGTACCCGCGGAGGCGAAGGAGAAACTCGAGTTCATCTTCCTCGATACCGTAGACGATGCGGTGAAGAACGCGATCGAGGCCGGCTAGCCCTTTCGCGGCGTTCGGCCGTGGCGCTGCGGTGCCGCCTCGAAATCGGCGAACTCGCCCTTCCCTATTCCCTCCTCGCGCCAGCATCGATGGACGATCTTGTGCCCGACATGCTTCTCATAGCCGAGAGGCGGCATGACGCGTAACGGCTTTGCGCTGCAGGCCTTGGCACGGAAGATCCCATATGGTATGCAAATCGGCTACACTCATCCTGAATGCATTGCCCGCAAATCCGTTGGAATCATGTCGATGATGTCCGATAATTTATGCATCATGATGCGATATATGCTGTCGTCGCCTGTCCAGGCGAGCAGAGCTGGGTCGTGCCCGGGGTAGGCAACATGCCCATCCACAATGCCGATATTGCCAGGATATTCGGCGAGATCGCCGACCTGCTGGAAATTCAGGGCGCCAACCCCTTCCGCATCCGCGCTTACCGCAACGCCGCACGCATCGTCGGCGAATTGGGCCACGATATCCGCGGGATGGTGGACAAAGGCGCGGATCTCACCGCCTTGCCGGGCATCGGCGACGACCTGGCGGCGAAAATGCGCGAGATCCTCGCCAGCGGCAGCTGCGCGCTGCTGGAACGCCTGCATCGGGAGCTGCCGCCCGCGATCGGGGAACTGCTGCATCTCCCCGGCCTCGGCCCGAAGCGGGTCAAGGCGCTCTATCACGAGCTCGACGTGGAGACTCTGGAACAAGTCTATCGCGCCGCGCGCGATGGCCGCATCCGGCGGCTTCCCGGCTTCGGCGAGAAGACCGAGCAGAACATCCTGGGCGCGGTGGAGACTCACCTGTCCAAGCTGCGCCGCTTCAAGCTCGCGACTGCGGCGCAGTACGCCGACACCTTGGTCGCCTGGCTGAAGCGTCTGCCCGGCGTGAAACAGGTAACCGTCGCCGGCAGCTACCGCCGCATGCGCGAGACCGTCGGCGATCTCGACATTCTCGTCGCCGCTCCGGCGGGTAGGCCGGTGATCGAGCACTTCACCGCCTATGACGAAGTGGCCGAGGTGCTATCCAGCGGCGAGACACGCGCCAGCGTCGTTCTGCAGTCCCGCCTGCAGGTCGATCTGCGCGTTGTCGCGGCGTCTTGCTACGGCGCTGCGCTGTGCTACTTCACGGGCTCCAAGGCGCACAACATCGCGATCCGCCGCCTGGGCCAGGAGCGCGGCCTGAAGATCAACGAATACGGCGTGTTCCGCGGCGGCGAACGCATCGCCGGCGAGGACGAGGCGTCGGTGTATCGCGCCGTCGGCCTGCCCTTCATCCCGCCGGAGCTGCGCGAGGACCGGGGCGAGATCGAGGCCGCGCGCGCCGGAAGGCTGCCGCGCCTCATAGAGCTCGGAGAGCTCAGAGGCGATCTGCACGTGCATAGCAAGGCGAGCGACGGGCACGACACGCTGGCGGCCATGGCCCAGGCGGCGGCCGCGCGGGGGCTGGAGTACATCGCCGTCACCGAGCACTCGCGCCGCCTGGCCGTCGCCCACGGCCTGGATGCGCAAAGGCTGGCAAGGCAGATCGACGAGATCGAGCGGCTCAATGCCGAATCCTGCGGGATCACCCTGTTGAAGGGCATCGAGGTCGACATCCTCGAAGACGGCAGTCTCGACCTGCCCGACTCGATATTGACACGGCTGGACCTGGTGGTCGGCGCGGTACACAGCAAATTCGATCTGTCGCGGGCGAAACAAACCGAACGCATCCTGCGGGCCATGGACAATCCGAACTTCACCATTCTCGCGCATCCCACAGGGCGCATGATCGAGCAACGCGAACCCTACGACGTGGATATGCTGCGCATCATCCGCCACGCCGGTGAGCGCGGCTGTTTCCTCGAACTGAACGCCCATCCCGAGAGGCTCGACCTGATCGACAGCTACTGCCTGATGGCAAAGGATGAGGGCGTGCTGGTCAGCATTGCCTCCGACGCCCATGGCGTCCTCGACTTCGACAACCTGCGTTTCGGCGTCGGTCAGGCGCGGCGCGGCTGGCTGGCAGCGGCCGATGTGCTGAACACCCGTCCGCTCGGCCAATTAAGACCGCTGTTGGCGCACGGGTGAGTAAGCGTCTCCTGGACGACGACCGGGCGGTACGCCGGCGCCGCCGCCTCGCTAACCCTTGATGCAGATCAGCGGCTCCAAGCGCGCCACGACGCGGGCCAGTCCGGCCTGCTCAGAGGCCTCGACAACGGCGGTGACGTCCTTGTAGGCCTGCGGGGCCTCCTCCGCGACGCCGCGCAGGCTCGGGCAACGAATCAGGATGCCGCGCGCCGCCAGGTCATCCACCAATGCCCGACCGTGCCAGCGCCGCAGCGCCTCGTGGCGGCTCATGCTGCGGCCTGCACCGTGGCAGGCTGAGGCGAATGCCCTCTCGCTGCCGATCGTCGCCATCCCGGCCAGTATGTAGGAGGCCGTGCCCATGCTGCCCCCGATCAGCACCGGCTGTCCGGCCTCCCGGAACGCAGTCGGCAGCTCGGAGTGCCCCGGGCCGAAAGCCCTCGTTGCGCCTTTTCGATGCACGAACAAGCGGCGCGGTTGGCCGTCGATATCGTGGGTTTCCTCCTTGCAGGTGTTGTGCGAGACATCGTAGAGGAGCTGCAGGCGGGCGTGCGGCAGGACTTCGCGGAAAGCATTCCGGGTGAGCTCGGTGAGAATCTGGCGATTGGCCAGCGCGCAATTGATGGCCGCACCCATGGCCCCGAGATAGCGCCGTCCGAGATCCGATTGCAGCGCGGCACAGGCCAGTTCCCGGTCGGGTAGCGTGATGCCTGCGGCGGGCGCAGCGATGGCCATTTCCCTGAGATACTCGGTGCCGATCTGATGCCCGAGGCCGCGCGAGCCGCAATGGATGCTCACGACGATGTCGCCTTCATTGAGCCCGAAGGCGGCAGCGCGCGACGCGTCCAGTATCCTCGTCACCTGCTGCACCTCGAGGTAGTGGTTGCCCGAGCCGAGGGTTCCCATCTCGTCGCGTTGCCGCCGCTTGGCCCGCTCCGACACCTGCGCGGGATCGGCCCGAACCATACAGCCGCCCTCCTCGATGCGATCGAGATCGGGCATCTCGCCGTAACCTCGTGCCACCGCCCAGCGTGCGCCGCCGACCAACATCTCGTCCATTTCCTCGGCCGACAGCCGCAGGCCACCCGTGCTGCCGACCCCGGCCGGAATGCGCGCATAAAGTGCGTCGGCCAGTTTCGTTTTGACCACTTCGATGTCGGCGAGCGCAAGGCCGGTATGCAGGGTGCGCACGCCGCAGGAGATGTCGAAGCCGACGCCGCCGGCAGAAACCACCCCGCCCTCCTGCGGATCAAAGGCAGCGACGCCGCCGATGGGAAACCCGTAGCCCCAATGGGCGTCCGGCATCGCATACGAGGCTTGCACGATGCCGGGCAACATCGCTACCTGCGTCGCCTGCTGGTAGACCTTGTCGTCCATCTCTGCGATCAATTGTTCAGACGCATAAATGATCGCCGGCACGCGCATGCCGCCGCTTTGCGGTATGGCCCATTCGACCTCGCCGCGCCGCTCAAACCGTGACAAATTCATAATTTTTCCTTCACTCCTGACGCATCAGACATCCACCACGCACTGGGCACGCCAGTGGCCGTCCGGCTCCCGGAATACTTCGAGCTCGGTGTAGGTCGCTCCCTTCACTTCTACAGCGGGATGATGGCGTATGACATCGACCGCCTCACCCCATGCGGTCGCATTTAGCCCGTTGCCGGAGATCGCGACCTCGAAGCGACCGAACAGCATGCGCCGCGTAGACATTTCGAAGATCAGGGCATTGAGCCAGTCGACCAGTAGCATTTCGTCGTCCGGAGCCTGGCAGGCAATCGTGACCGGAACGGTCGCTGCGACCGACTCGGGATCCGTGATAACCGCGGTCAAGGCCATCGCGGCTTGAACGAAGGCCTCTTCCCGGGTCGTGCCGATGCCGCGAACGCCGATGTCTGCTCCGTGCCGGAAATGTGCCCAGCTATTCACTGGCTAGCCGCTTAGCGAGTGCTGCTGCCGTGATCCAGCGCGCGCAGCCGCTGATAGAGCTTCCGTTCTTCCTCCGACAGACTCTCTGGGATGCGCAGATGCAGCCTCAGGTAAAGATCGCCACGGCCCACCCCGCCGAATTCCGGCAGACCCTTGCCGGAAAGCCGTAGCGTCGAGTCCGGCTGCGTGCCTGGAGGCACGGTGACGATGACGCTGCCGTCGAGCGTCGGGATCTCTAACTCGGCACCCAGGGCCGCTTCTGCCGGACTGAGCGTGGCGCTGTGCCAAAGATCAGCACCTTCGCGGGAGAAACGGCTATCGGCAGCGCTCCTCACCACCACCAGCAGGTCGCCCGGTGCGCCACCGGGCACCCGGCTGGGCAGGCCGTGCCGGGGCACGCGCAGCGCCATGCCCTCCTCGACACCGACCGGGATGTTGACCGTCAAGGTCTCTTCCACGGACACCTCGCCGCGGCCGGCGCATTCCGGGCAGGGCTCGTCGATGATCCTGCCGCTACCGTGGCAGGAGGGACAGACAGTGATCTGCTGGACCAGCACCGCTGCTTTGCTCCTGCTGGTCCGCGAACTCGTCGTCTTCCTGCCGCTGCCGCGGCACTCTGGACACTCGCGGACGGCGGTGCCAGCCTTGGCGCCGCTGCCTTTGCAGGCCGAACAGGCCGACGGGTGATGGACGTGCAACTGCTCATCGCCGCCGCTCACGACCCTGGCGAGCGGGATCACCAGACTGACTTCGATGTCATCGCCGCGCACCGGATCGGCGCGATGCCGGCCGAAGACGCGGTCGAACAGGCCGCCGCCGGCAAAGCCTAAATCGAAGCCTTCAGCGCCGAAGATGTCCTGAAAGTTGATGCCGCCAAACAGGTCTTCGGGCGAGAAGCCGGCCACGCCGGCAAAGCCGCCGCGGTCGTAGTCGATGCGCTTCTTCGGATCGGAGAGCACTGCGTAGGCTTCGGCGATCGCCTTGAAGCGTTCCTCGGCACCCGGCTCCTTGTTGCGGTCCGGGTGGTACTTCAGGGCGAGGCGGCGGAAGGCGTCCTTGATCGCCTTCTGGTCGGCATCGCGGCCGACGCCGAGGGCCTCGTAGTAGTCTCGCTCAACCACCGTCATGATCGGCTTTTAGCGCCGCTACTCATCGCTCAGCGTGATTCTTTGTACTTGGCATCCACGACCCTGCCGCCGGGCTCCGGACCGGGCCGCTCCTGGTAGACGCCGCCGCTGCCGCTCTGCGCATAGATCACCGCACCCGCATCCTTCAAGAGCTTCCTCAGCTGTCCGCTGCGTTCCGAGGCCAGTTTGGCATCGCGCCGGGTGCAGGCTTCGCGCGTCTCGCGCTGTGCCGTGTCGATGCTGCCGCGCATCTCTGCGGTGAGTTTCTCGCCGAAGTCTGCCAGCAGCTTCTCAGCCTGGTAGCACATGGCGTCGGCGTCGTTGAGCTGCTCGGCCTCCTCGCGCCGCTTCCTGTCTTCTTCGGCATAGCGATCGGCCTCCTGGATCATCCGCTGTTTCTCATTCTCTGCCAGCCGCGTCGAGCCGGTGATGCGGATCGACTGCGATCTGTTGCTGGCCGTGTCGTGCGCCGTGACGTTGAGGATGCCGCTGGCGTCGATGTCGAAGCTGACCTCGATTTTCGGCACCCCGCGCGGCACCGGCGGCAGGCCATCGAGGTTGAATTCACCCAGGCTGGTATTGTCGCGCGCCATCGGCCGTTCGCCCTGGAAGACATGGACCGTGACGCTGGTCTGCATATCGGCAGCGGTGGTGAAGTTCTCGCTGCGCTTGACCGGTACCGGCGTGTTGCGCGCGATCAGCGCCGTGGCCACGCCGCCCAGCGTCTCGACGCCGAGGGTGAGCGGCGTGACGTCCACCAGAACGATGTCGCCGACCTCGCCGGCGAGCACCCCGGCCTGGATCGCCGCGCCGCTGGCCACGCACTCCATCGGGTCGACGCCCAGTTCCGCCTTGCGCCCGAACAGCTCCTCGAAATAGCTGCGCACCACCGGCATGCGCGTCGGGCCGCCGACGAAGACGATACGGTCGATCTCGCGCGGCGTGACGCCGGCATCGCGCAGCGCCTGCTCGACCGGGGCGCGGCAACGGTCGATCACCGGCCGCACCACGTGCTCCAGCTCGGCGCGCGTGAGTTCCAGTTCGAGGTGGCGCGGCTCACCCGCCGTGGCCATCAGGTAGGGCAGGCTGAGGTGGGTGCTGGTGCTGGCGGACAGTTCGATCTTGGCAAGCTCCGCCGCCTCCGTCAGGCGCGCCGCGGCCTTGCGCTCGCCGCGAACGTCGATGCCGGTCTGTTCGCGGAAGCGGCCGGCCAGATGCTCGAACAGCCGCTGATCCATGTCCGTGCCGCCAAGCCGGGTGTCGCCGCTGGTGGCCTTGACCTCGAAGACGCCCTTGCCGAACTCCATGACGGTGACGTCGAGGGTGCCGCCGCCCAGGTCGATCACCACGATGCGCAGCTCCTGCCCCAGGCGGTCCAGGCCGTAGGCCAGCGCCGCGGCGGTGGGCTCGTTTACCAGCCGCGCCACTTCCAGCCCCGCAATGCGGCAGGCATCCTTGGTCGCCGAGCGCTGGTTGTCGTCGAAATAGGCCGGCACGGTGACCACGGCTTGGCTCACCGGTTCGCCGAGAAAGGCTTCGGCGTCGCGCCTGATCTTTTGCAGCAGGAAGGCCGAGAGCTGCTCCGGCGAAAATTCCTTGTCGTGCAGACGGATCAGTTCGCGCCGGCCCATATGCCGCTTGAAGGCGGTGGCCGTACCCTCGGGATTGGCCGCGGCCTGGCGCCGCGCCGGCTCACCCACCAGCATCTGGCCGTCGGCGGTCAGCGCGATATAGCTCGGGAAGGCTTTGCCGCCGAGGCTGATGCCCTCGGCGCTGGGGATGATCACGGGCCGGCCGCCGCGCAGCACAGCGGCGGCGGAGTTGGAAGTACCGAGATCGATGCCGATGATCGTCATGGTCCACCTATGCAAGCAAACATCAGCGGCCGGTCGGCCGCGCAAGGATTTGAACTAGGCCATCGGCCTATCGAGCTCACATCTCCATCTCACCGATCGCACCGGGCTTCTCTATACGCAGTTCGGCGACCATGGCGTCGGTGGTGAGAATCAGGCTGGCGATCGAAGCCGCGTTTTGCAGGGCGCAGCGCGTCACCTTGGTGGGGTCGAGCACGCCCATTTCGATCAGATCGCCGTATTCGCCTGAAGCCGCGTTGTAACCGAAGCTGCCTCGGCCCGCCTGCACCTTGTCGAGCACCACCGAGGGCTCGCCGCCGGCGTTCCCGACGATCTGGCGTATCGGCTCCTCCAGCACCCGCAGCACGATCTTGATACCGGCATCCTGATCGGAGTTCTCGCCCTTCAACGCCTCGATCGCCGCCGTGCATCGCAACAACGCCACACCGCCGCCCGGCAGGATGCCCTCTTCGACGGCGGCTCGAGTCGCATGCATCGCGTCTTCGATCCGGGCCTTCTTTTCTTTCATCGCGGTTTCCGTGGCGGCGCCGACTTTGATCACGGCGACGCCGCCACTGAGCTTGGCGGCCCGTTCCTGCAGCTTCTCCCGGTCGTAATCGCTGCTGGCTTCTTCGATCTGCTTGCGAATTTGCCCGATGCGCTTTTGGATCTTGTCGCTATCCCCAGTGCCGCCGATCAGTGTGGTTGCCTCTTTGCTCACCTCGACGCGCTTGGCCTGGCCCAGATCATCGAGCTGAGCTTTCGCCAGGGACAGACCGACTTCCTCGCTAATCACCGTGCCGCCGCTCAGGATGGCGATATCTTCGAGCATGGCTCGGCGCCGGTCGCCGAAACCGGGCGACTTGACAGCACAGGTCTTCAGGATGCCGCGCAAGTTGTTGACCACTAGGGTCGCCAGGGCTTCGCCCTCGACCTCCTCGGCAATGAGCAGCAGGGGCCGACCGCTCTTGGCGACTTGCTCCAGCAACGGCAGGAGATCCTGAATGTTGGCAATCTTCTTGTCGTATAGGAGGATATAAGGTTCGTCGAGCGCAGCGGTCTGCTTCTCGGGATTGCTGATGAAATACGGAGAAAGGTAGCCGCGGTCGAACTGCATGCCTTCCACCACTTCCAGTTCGTTTTGCAGGCTCTTGCCGTCTTCTACGGTGATCACCCCTTCATTGCCGACCTTTTCCATGGCCTGGGCAATGATGTCGCCGACGGCCGTATCGGAACTCGCGGAAATGGCGCCAACCTGGGCGATTTCCCTGTTCGTCGTGCAAGGCTTGGAGAGCTGTCGGAGCTGCTCGACGGTCACCGCAACCGCCTTGTCAATGCCGCGCTTGAGATCCATCGGGTTCATGCCGGCGGCAACGTACTTCATGCCTTCGCGGACGATCGTCTGAGCCAGGATGGTGGCAGTGGTGGTGCCGTCACCAGCGACGTCCGAGGTCTTGGATGCGACTTCCCTGACCATCTGCGCACCCATGTTCTGGAACCTGTCTTCGAGTTCGATTTCCTTGGCCACAACCACGCCGGAGTTGGCAACCACGGGCGGGCCGTAAGAACGCTGCAGAATGACGTTGCGGCCGCTAGGGCCTAAGGTCACTTTGACGGCATCGGCCAGGATATTCACGCCCTCGACGATCTTGGCGCGGGCGGCGTCGTGAAACAGAAGCTGTTTTGCCGGCATCGGAGTCTCCTGAATTGGGATGGCCTCGATCAGCCTTCCGCCGGGTCATCAGCGATCGCGACACCGGCGGCTGATTTTCGTCGGTTTCCCGCCGCTTGCCGTGATGCGACAACCGCTCGCAAGTCCATCCACGGCTCAATTGCGGCCGTGGATGAGCGCTACGTCTATGAAACCGTGATCTTCTTAGCGGTGGTGCCCGGCTTCTTGGGCAGCGTCAGCTCCAGCACACCATCGGCATACTTGGCCTGCGCTGCGGCCTGGTCTACTTCCTGGCTGAGGCTGAAACTGCGATAGACCTTGCCGTAGTAACGCTCGCTGCGGATTACTCGCTTTCCTTCCTTCTCTTCCTTTTCCTTCTTGACTTCGGCGCTGATAGAAACCTGATTGCCCTCCACGGAAATGTGGATGTCCTCCTTTTTCACGCCGGGGATTTCCGCCTTGATCAGATAGCCCTTGTCCTCTTCCGATACGTCAATCCTAATTTGCGGTTCGGCCTCCAATCCGCGGAAAACGGGCCTGAGCATGAAGCCCTTGAAAAAATCGTCTACATCCCTGAACGGGTCGAGACGGGTGAGTTCGTTGAAGGGATCGAAACGGGTAATGTCGGCCATGATGATTCTCCTGTTTGGTGAATGGAATACAGCTGCAAAATGACTGATGTCGAGCCGGCTGCCGTAGGAGCCATCTTTGCTCCCGCCCTACTTGAACCGGTCGGCGATACGGTCGACGGCTTCCCGCATCTCGGTCAGGGCACGCTCTGCCCCGTCTTTCAGATCTTCCCAGGCCCCCTCGGAGCGTCTGCGCAATTCCAGCAGTCGCTCATGGAGTTCGTCCCGCTTGGCGGCAAGCGCCTCGATCTGTTTCTCATATTCGGTGCGGGTCTTCGCTTTCAGCGCTCGGGTCTTGAGCTTGAAGCCTTCAATATTTCCGTCCAATTCTTTGAGCTGTGCCTCGAGTTTCTCCTGAAAGAACTGCTTAGTACTGGCCCCGGACTCCATGTCTGGTTCCGAGCGAAGGACGCGATCGATTTCAGCTTCAGCTTCCAGCCAGTCGGCATTCGGGTCCCCCCCTAGAAATCCTCGGCGTTCGGCACGGAAATAGGCGGCGACAGCAATCATCTGCTCGCGCTGAAGCGCGGCTGGAACCGACCTTTCGCCGGCCCTGGGACTGGTCTTGGCGAATCGTGCGCACATGACATCCTCCTTTCATGGTAGGCCGTCAGCATAAATCAAGGCGCACTTATCGTGTTGACTATTATCAATATGGAATTATTTCGGCATCACGCCGGACGTGAACGGATGTCGGCGCCTTCTGCACGCGCGGGCGTCGGCTAGCAGGCGGTCATTTGAGCGCTTAAGCAGAGATTGAGGCGGGGTGGCGGATGTGCTGAATAAGCAGATCCCGGAAGTGGTCAGGATCTTTTGTGGACTTGATTTCGGAAGGGTGCGGCAGATGGAAGTCGTAGAGTCTGGACAGCCAGAATCGCAGGGCCGCGCGCCGCAATTCCATCGGCCAGGCGTCGAGTTCGGCGACGGAGAGCGGCCGCTCTGACCGGTACGCGGACAGCAACGCATGAAGCCGTTCCCCGTTGAACCGAAGACGGTCATCGATGCACCAGTCATTCACCGTGACCGCCAGATCGTAGAGCAAAGCCCCGGTAAAAGCGTAGTAGTAGTCGAGAATCCCGCTGATGATGCCGTTCTGCCACAGTACGTTGTCGCGAAAGAGATCGGCGTGAATGGCGCCGCAAGGAAGCCGGGTCTGATCGAATGCGGTCTGCACGGCCAGTTCGGAACGCAGCAGTTCCTGCTCGTCGGGGTCAAGAAATTTCAGCACGGCTGCCGCAGAACGCTGGTGCCACGCAATGCCGCAGCGATTGGCACCCTCCTCGGCATAGCCTTGTCCGCTCAGATGCATGCGACCCAGCAGGTGGCCGAGCTGCCCGCATTGGGCCGCCGTCGGCGTTTCGATCCAATGGCCGCGCATCCTCGCCACCAGCGCTGCCGGTTTGCCCATCAGTTCGCTGAAGAGCTTGCCTAGACGATCCACGATCGGCAGCGGCACGGGGAAATCTTCCTTGGCGAAATGCGCCATCAAGCCTAGGTAGAACGGTATCTGTTCAGCAGTGAGATGCTCGAAAATGGTCAGCACTAGTTCTTTAACGACCTTGTCGGCGCCGTGCCCTCCCTGGGCAAGGGCGATGAAGTAGTTAGTATTATCGGTCCCCGAAGGGATATCCTGCATCCCGGTCAATGTTCCGAGATCGTAATGCGTGAGCCAGGCCGCCAGCTCCTGTTCGGTAACGCGGGTAAATACTGCCATTGGTCGCTGATCCTTCGATTACTTAGATTAGAAAATTGCTCAGGCGGGGGGCTTCACGTGATTATCAAGGGGCGATCTTGGCGGCTGCCCGATTAGCGGTCGAAGCCTTTCAGGCAACGCTTCAGCGCTTCGACATCGCCGTCTACGAGAGTGCAGCTGGTGGCCTTGGCGGCTGTCGTTGGTTTGAACGTGGCGTCCCGCGGCGATCTGATAGCTTTGGCGGTTCCCGACCGCCGCTCCTTGGCCGGCTCCGCGGCGCTTGCTTTGTCTTTGGGTGCCGCCTCAACCGCTTTGGCAGCGAGCTCTGCCAGACGCTTTTCCGCATCCTGTCGCCTGCCTCGCTCGGCGTCGAGCATGCGCATGATCCCGGCGATCTTGTCGGCTTGCTGCTGCTCCTCCAGTTGATAGCTGGTGATGTCCTGTTGCTGACTCTCGATTTTTGCCGCTTGATCCCTAATCATCTTCGAGAACACCCGGTAGGAAATGCCGGTACCCAGAAGGCCTGTCAACACCAGGATGCCCAGGACCAGCAGGAAATTGCGTAGACGATGACGCCGCGGGGGCAATGCCTCGACCGGTTCCTGGGGCAGCGGTGTTGCTTTTGGGTGATGCGGGCGCGCGTCGTATTCTTCCTCCTCAGCGCCGCCGGCGCGCCTTTTCAGGCGCTCAAGGCGTGCGATGGCGGCGGTGAGCAACGCAATGAAGCGCGCTTGCACCGATCGCCTGAGGCGTCCATGGGGACGCTTGCCGCTGCTCTCGGCCGCTCCGGGAGGATCCTCAGGCCGTGCCGTTTCCGGCTTCATGGCCGGGTGTTTTTCTGTGGGTGTGCTCAAGCGGGATCTCGAATTCTGACCATGATGGGTATCTTATCGGTCCCCGCCCCCCAAACTTAAGCAATTAGCTGCCGGCCCTATCGCTTTGCCGCCCGCGCACGCTGGTTCAGGAGATCCGCAATATCGCTGTTGCCCGCCGCTGCGGCCCACTCCGACGCGGTGGCGCCATCCTGATTACGCAGCTCAAGATTGGCACCGTGATCGAGCAGCAGTTGCACTGTTTCCATGTGCCCATTGCGCGCCGCCGCCATCAGCGCGGTGACCCCATTCGGGGCGGCGGCATTGACATCGGCGCTGTTGTCCAGCAATAAGCGGGCGATCGCGGTATAACCTCCGAAGGCGGCATAAATCAAAGGCGTCCAACCCTTAGGATTGACCGCCGCGCCGGCGGCGATCAATTTCCTGACCGCTTGATCTTGCCCATTGAATGCAGCAAGCATCAGAGCAGAATCGCCATATCTATTTATTTTCAAAACATTAGCGTTATTTATTAACAACAATTCTAGAATATGATTACGGCCTTCACGTGCCGCCCTCATCAGCAGCGTATTGCCCTCGCGGTCGACCGTATTGACATCCATGCCGCGCGCGAGCAGATGAGCGACCTGGCTACTGTCGTTGTTGTCGATCGCACCGAGCAGATCATCGTAGGCGCCAGCGAAACTGCGATCTGCAGCAGCAATGGCACAGAGTGTGGCAATGACGGCGAACGTAGAGCGCAGCCGGATCACTGGGGATGCGCCGTCGGAAAAAGGCGGAAGAAATTCTGCGTACTGGCGAGGGCCAGCTCCTCCAGTGAAATCCCGCGCAATGCGGCAATTTCCCGGGCCACATGAAGCACGTAGGCCGGTTCGTTGATCTTGCCCCGGTGCGGTGTTGGCGCTAGATAGGGGGCGTCGGTCTCGATCAGGACCCGCTCAAGCGGCAGCATTCTCGCCACTTCCTTCAATGCCTGGGCATTCCTGAAGGTGACAATACCGGAAAAGGAGATATAAAAACCCAACGCGATTGCGGCTTCTGCCACCTCCCACGTCTCCGTGAAGCAGTGCATGACGCCGCCTGCCAGCGCCGCGCCTTCGTCGCGCATTATCCTCAAGGTGTCGTCCGCAGCTGATCGGGTGTGAATGATCAGGGGCTTGCCGGCCTCCTTGGCGGCGTGGATGTGGGTGCGGAAACGCGCCCGCTGCCATTCGAGATCGCCCTCGATCCGGTGATAATCGAGCCCAGTCTCACCAATCGCTACCACTTTTGGATGCCGCGCCAGCGCGACCAGGGTGGCGACATCCGGTTCGACGCCCCCTTGCTCGTCGGGATGGACGCCCACCGCCGCAAATAGGCCGGGATGGGCCTCAACCAAGGAAAGCAGGCCGGGAAAGCGCTCCAGACTGACGCCGGCACAGAGCGCGTAAGCGACGCCAGCCACCCCCATGGCATCGAGGATTAGGTCGATTCTCCCGGCCAGTTCAGGAAAATCGAGATGGCAATGTGAATCGACCAGCGTTGGCATGACATTCACAGCGAGTGGGTCTGTCGGTCGGAACCGAGATGAGCACCCAGCAGAGCCTCAATCTTGAGTTTTGCAGCGACACCGCTCTCGTCGTCGCTGAACTGAATGCCGATTCCCTGGATCTTGTTGCTTTGGGCGTCGGCTGGCGTTACCCATACCACCGTGCCGGCGATCGGCAGGCGGGCAGGCTCTTCCATCAGAGTCAGCAGCATGAAGATCTCATCGCCGAGCGTATAGGGGCGGGAGGTCGGGATGAACAGGCCGCCGCGCTTGAGGAAAGGCATATAAGCGCTATACAGCGCTGATTTTGAATTGATGTTCAGCGAAAGTACGCTCGGCCGTCCGGCACCCGTGGGTTTCGCCACCTGATCGCTCATGATCTGCCTGTCGCCAGCGCCCTTAGATAACGCGCCGCCATGTCCTCGAGAAAGAGCTGGGTGTTGAGCGGATGCCGGACCACAGCCCGAATCCGCAGCAAGTCATTGTAGCAGCTCATCAGCCCTGTGCCCGTAGCGTTTGCCGCCAATCGTTCCAACGGGTCCCGCCAGGCCCCGTGATAACGGCAGCGGCCGGCGATTTTCAGCAAGGACAGGTCAAATACCCATTTCTGCAGTGCCTCGACCAACTGCGGCAAAGCAAAGCCGTGCTCTGCCTTGAGCAAGATCGCCCATTTTGCCGCTGTCGCTACCGGATCGATGGGCTCTTCGGCTAGAGCCTGGATTACCTTCCGGTAGGTCTCCAGCCACCCCTGTTCCGCCCAGTCGGCGGCGGCAAGGGGAGCGCCGCCGGTCAGTTGGAGCAATTCCGCTCCGGCCGCAATTCCCTGATCGGCCAGCCAGCGCTCTGCCTGGGCCGATTCCGGACGAGCGAAAACAATGCTGCGGCAGCGACTTAAAACCGTTGGCAGGAGTCGGCGCCATTGGGATGAAATCAATATAAAATATACATTTATAGGTGGCTCTTCAAGTATTTTAAGAAGTGCATTGGCGCCCGCCAGATTGATCTGCTCGGCCGGCGTGATCAGTACCACGCGCTTGCCGTGGCGATGACTGCCGACAAAGACAAAATCTTCCAGCCCCCGGATCTGATCGATACGAATCGACCCTTGGCCCGGCTTGCGTCCGGAGCCGGGCGGCAAGGTCGCCTCGGTGCTTTCCTCGTCGCCTTCGCCCTCTCCGTCCTCGGGTTGAATCAAGCGGAAGTCGGGGTGGTTTCCCGACATCAGCCAGACGCAGGAACTGCACCGACCGCAGGCCATACCGGCTTCTCCGCTTGCGGCATCCTCACAGAGCAGACGTGCGGCCAGCGCGCGGGCAAAGGCGAGTTTTCCCAGACCCTCTGGGCCGACCAAGAGCAGCGCATGGGGCAGTTTTCCTGGCTCCGCCAGGAGTCGCTCCCAAAGGGATTGTTGCCAACAATATATTTTCATGAACAAATGCTTGAGATAATTTTCTCAAGTGTTTTACGAATTTCATCCGGCGTCCGGGCGGCATCAATTCGGACGATGCGCCGCGGTTCGCGTTGCGCCCGGTCCAGATACGCGCGTCGTACCCGTTCGAAGAAATCCTGTTGTTCGCTTTCGAAGCGATCGGGCGCGTTCCCGGTTGCCGCAAGCCGCGCCCGTGCCAGCGCCGCTGGCACGTCGAAGAGCAGCGTCAGATCCGGCTGCAAGCCGGATTGCACCCAAGTTTCCAGCAGCTCCAGCTTGCCTCGGTCGAGGCCGCGCCCGCCGCCTTGATAGGCGAAACTGGCATCGGTGTACCGGTCTGAGACGACCCAGTCGCCGCGCAGCAGTGCCGGTGTGATGACCTTGTCAAGATGCTCCCGGCGCGCAGCGAACATCAGCAAGGTCTCGGTTTCCAGGTGCATGGGTTCCGACAGCAATAGTTCGCGCAGCCGTTCGCCCAGTGGCGTGCCGCCCGGCTCGCGGGTTGCCACCACTCGCTTGCCGTGCTCGCGCAAGTACCCCACCAGCCAGCCCAGATGAGTGGATTTTCCTGCGCCATCAATGCCTTCCAAGGTAATGAATTTGCCGCGCACCGGCTATTTTCCTTTCAGGTATTTGACCACCGCCCGGTTATGCTCTTCCAGGGTATGCGAGAATTGGCTGGAGCCATCACCGCGCGCCACGAAATAGAGCATGGTGCTGGCAGGCGGATGCAACGCTGCCTGCAGTGACGCCAGCCCGGGCATGGCAATCGGTGTGGGCGGCAGGCCATTGCGCGTGTAGGTATTGTAGGGAGTGTCGATCTGCAGACTACGCTTGAGCAGCCCTCCTTGGAGCTTTGCTCCGGCGCCGTAGATCACCGTCGGGTCGGTTTGCAACGGCATCCCGAGGCGCAGGCGGTTGACGAAAACCGCCGCAACCGGCGCCCGGTCTGCCGGGCGGCCTGTTTCCTTTTCGATGATCGAGGCCAGGATCAACGCCTGATAGGGGCTGGCCAAGGGCAGGCCCGGGCTGCGCCTTTGCCACTCGGTGTCGAGATGGCGTTGCATCGCATGGTAGGCGCGCTTGAGGATATCCAGATCGCTGGAATTCTTGGCGAAAAGATAGGTGTCGGGAAAGAATAGCCCCTCCGGGTACTTTTCGACGGCACCTATTTTGGCCAGGATTTCCGCATCGCTGAGTCCTGCAGTATCGTGGCGCACATCCGGATTAGCATCAAGAACCGCTCGCAACTCACTGAAAGTCTTGCCTTCAACAAAAACGACCTCGGCCTGGGTGACGTCGCCTCGGGTTAATTTCCCCAGCAGCCGCCAGGGCGTCACCCCTTGGGTCACCTGGTAGCTGCCAGCCTTGATTTCTCCCGACTTGCCGGCCAAACGTGCCAGCAGGGTGAATTGCCAGGGGGAGAAACCCACTCCGGCCGAAGACATTTGCCGTGCCGCAGCCTGCAGGCTCAGTCCCGGAGCAATGTCGAAGTCCAGCGGGCTGGTCCGAAGTGCCAGCGCTGCGCCCGCGAACCAAGCTAGCCAGGCTGCTGCACAGAGGATGGCGAGTAGCAGGATGAAGAGCAAACGCTTGATGAATCGCATCAGACAGAATCGGGCGGATAATCGCTGACGCTATAATAACGTAAGCTCCTCAATCCCCGCGAAGACCGACCATGAACTGGACTGATTTCCTGGCGCTGCAAGGCGCACGCAACGATTGCCTCGACTTTGGCGATCCCGATGGCGAACTGGCGACTGCGCGGACAGCCACCATCCTCGTACCTCTGGCCGACCTTGGCTTGATCAGGGCAATTGGCGACGATGCCGCCTCCTTCCTGCATAATTTGCTCACCAACGATGTCAAGAATCTGCCGGCTGAAGGCGTCCGCGCGAGCGGCATGTGCAATGCCAAGGGGCGGCTCCTGGCGAGCTTCCTGATGTGGCGGGACGATGCCGGTTTTCTGCTGGCGCTCTCGGCCGATCTTCTGCCTTCGGTGCTGAAGAAGCTGTCGATGTACGTCTTGCGTTCCAAGCTCAAGCTCTCGGACGAGAACGGCAAGACCATGCTGCTAGGTCTGTCCGGGCCGGGGGCGGCAGAGGCACTGGCGGGGGTGGGCGCTGCACCGTCGGTATCGATGACTCTCGGCCGATTCGGGCGCGGTCAGGTCATCAATCTGGGCGGTGACCGCCATCTGCTGGCAGTCCCTGCGGAGCAGGCCCAGTCGGTCTGGCAGGATTTGACCACGCTCGCCCGCCCTGCGGGCCTTGCCGCCTGGCACTGGTTAGAGATCGTCGCCGGCACGCCGCGCGTGGTGGCGGCGACGCAAGAGGCATTCGTACCGCAGATGGTCAATTTCGAGCTGATCGGCGGCGTCAGCTTCAGCAAGGGATGCTATCCCGGCCAGGAGATTGTTGCCCGCACGCAATATCTGGGCAAGATCAAACGCCGCATGTACCGCGCCCACATCGAGGGCGCCCTACCTTCTCCGGGTGCCCCCCTGTTCGCACCCGAGACCGGCGACCAGGCCTGCGGCGCCATCGCACTGGGCGCACCCTCGCCGCAGGGCGGCTTCGAGGCCCTGGCGGTGATCCAGTCCAGCTGCTTCGAGGCGGGCGAAGTGCATCTGGACAGTCCTGATGGTCCCCGCCTGAGCTTCCTGCCGCTGCCCTACGAACTACAGCCGGAGACCAGGCCGCAACCAGACGGGGTATCCTGAGGCCGGCATGTGTCTGATTCTGCTGGCCTGGCGCGCTCACCCCGAGTATCCGCTGGTGGTCGCCGCCAACCGCGACGAGTTTTTTGAACGACCGACCGCGCCAGCGCAATTCTGGGTCGATGCGCCGGACATTCTGGGCGGACGCGACCTCAGCGCAGGCGGCACCTGGATGGGCATCACGCGGGATGGACGCTTCGCCGCCCTGACCAATTATCGCGAACCCGGACGTCAGAAGGCCGATGCTCCCTCGCGTGGACAGTTGGTCGGCGATTTCCTGGCTGGATCGATGGCGGCGCCGGACTATCTCGCAGCGTTGCAGCCCGAGGCCGCCGTCTACAACGGTTTCAACCTGATCTGCGGCACGATGGCGCACGGGCTCTGGCATTTTTCCAATCGCGGCAGCCAGATTCACGCCCTAACACCAGGTATCTATGGGCTCAGCAACCATCTGCTCGACACGCCCTGGCCGAAGGTGGCGCGGGGCAAGTCGGACCTGGCTTTGGCGCTGGCGGCGCTGCCCGCAGACGAGCCACTGCTCGAACTACTCAGAGACGAGAACATCCACGAGGATGGATGCCTGCCGCGCACCGGAGTCAGCCTGGAATGGGAACGGATTCTCTCGGCGGCCTTCGTCCGCGCCCCGAATTACGGCACGCGCTGCTCGACCGTGGTGCTGTTCGATAAGGCGGGCGTCATTGCCTTCGACGAGCAAACCTACTTGCCGGGGGCCTGGCCCGCCGACCGCAAGCGTTTCCGCTTCAAGCTGAGCAGGGGCGCGCCATGCTGATGTGCGGGATGCCGGCTTCAAGAAATTCCCGGCCTTCGGCGGCGAAGCCAAAGCGAGCATAGAACGGCGCCGCTCGGGTCTGGGCGTTCAGCGCCAGCCGGCGCATGCCGGCAGCAGCGGCTGCCTCCATCAAGCGGCGCAGCAGGGCCGTGCCGACCCCCTGGTGGCGCCATTCGGGTAATACCGCCATACGCCCGATATGGCCGTCAGCGAGCAGCCGACCGGTGCCGATGGCCTTGCCCGCAGCGTCTTGCGCCAGTGCGTGCAGGGAGACGGCATCGAATGCGTCCATTTCCAGCTCTTGCGGCACATCCTGTTCCCTGACAAACACCTCGAACCTGAGCGGCCTGGCCCGCGCCATCAGCGTTTGCCAGTCGCCGGTGTCGACCCGGAAATCGCCGATATTCACCGGCGTAAACGCGGGCACCCGATCGAACAACTCGACGATGTCGCGGTTCTTCATGCGCACGCAGCCGATAGACCCGGGCTCGCCCATTTGTGCCGATTCCGGGCTGCCGTGGAGATAGATATAGCGGCGCATGGTATCGACCGCGCCGAGCCGGTTGCGGCCCGGTTCCCGGCCCGAGAGCCAGAGAATGCGGGTGAGCATCCAGTCGCGGCCGGGAAATTGCGCCGCGAGTTCCGGGGTCCATCGCTCCCCGGTCGGTCGCCGGCCGACAAAAACGCTGTTTTCCGGAAAACCGGCGCCGATTTTGGCGCGGATCAGGTGCCGCCCACGCGGGGTCTTGAAGCTACCCCGCTGTTCGCCGGCGCCGTTCCTGGCCGTCGATACCGAGTAACGGCTAAGCAACTGTCCGCCCTCGAAGAGTTCCAGCGTTTGGGCCGGCAGACTGACGAAGATGTCCATTTCAGGCCAATGCCGTTCTCGCCCGCCGCGCCGCGAAGAAGGACGACAACAGTGCGCCGCACTCCTCGGCCAGGATTCCGCCGGTCACCGCACAGTGGTGGTTGAGACGGGTCTGCGCGAACAGATCGATGACGCTGCCGGCGGCGCCGGTCTTAGGGTCGGCCGCGCCGAACACGACGCGTTCGAGACGGGCGTGGAGGATTGCGCCGACGCACATGACACAGGGTTCCAGGGTGACATAAAGGCTGCAGCCGGGCAGGCGGTAGTTGCCAAGCTGCGCCGCGGCATCGCGCAGCGCCATGATCTCGGCGTGTGCGCTGGGATCGTGGCGGGAGATCGGCTGATTGAAGCCGCGGCCGATGATTCTGCCTTCGCAGACCACCACCGCACCGACCGGAACTTCGTCGCAGGCCGCCGCCTGACGGGCCAGCAGCAGGGCTTCGGCCATGAAGTGCTGATTCATATCGATATTATGCCCGGTTGCAATGACTCCTTGGTGCAAGCAATTGTCCAAATGCAGCTTGACAATCAGCATAGACTGTCTAATATATTTATTGGACAGACATAAAATGGCCTTTGTCAGTCCAAACAACAAAGGCATAAAGATGATTTCAAGTAAGGAATTATTAATTAAAACAGATATATCTAGGGCAACATTAAATAATTACATTAGCCTTGGGTTACTGTCCAGACCGCTGGTCATCAATCCCGGATCGGAAGGTGGCGGGGCCCGCCAGTTGGGCTTCTTTCCCGACGAGGCGATCGACCGTATCGCGGCGATCAACAAGCTGAAAAGCGAGGGTAAGAGCATGGCTGAAATCGTTGCGCACATCGGCGGCAGGACTCCCGTGGGCAAACCTGAAACGCTCTCCCCTGCCCCGCGATCGCCGGAGCTGCGACTGACTGTCGATGACATCGCCTATCCGGCCTATATGGTCAATTACAATTTTGAATTGGTGTGGTTCAACGACCATGCCCGAGAACAAGTCTTTGACGGTCTCAGCGATCTGCCGGCCAGCAGCGAGGAACGCAGCCTGTTCCGCCTGATCGCCATGAGTGGGGACAACGCCGGCAAGACCGAACTGCAGCGTTTTTATGTCAGTCTCGCCAAGGAGCGAATTTCGGCAGACTGCTTCGCCAGGCTCTGCCGGGGGATCTCCAGTCCGCAGTTTTCCCGTTTGCAGCAGTATTACGCGGAGGCGGCCGGCACGGCGGCCGAACCGGTCATCAACTTGCCGCTCACCCGGGAGGATGGCAGCCGCCAGAACGTCTTCGTGTCTTATTTCCGCGAGGGCTTGTTCATCATCCATGTGCCCGACGGTTCCGATCCGGAGTCGATGCTGGACTTTCTGGCCCGCCGCGACGAGGTGATCCGCAGCCTGTTGCGCCGCCGCCTGCCAGTCCTGACCCACCTCGCGGTGCTGGTCGCCGATCTGCAAGGCTCCGTGAAGATCTGCTCGGAGTTGCCCGCTGAAGAGTATTTCGAGCTCATCAACGAGATCTGGGCAGCCACCGGCCCGATTTTCCGCAAGTACGGCGGCACTTACGGCAAACACGTCGGCGATGGCATGGTCTATTACTTCTTTCCGCAGCCGGACAGCAATTACCTGATGAACGCCCTGCTCTGTTCCCAGGAAATCAAGCAGAAGATGCAGGCGATCAGCAAGGCTTGGCAGATCCGCAAGCAGTGGTTGAACGAGTTGTACCTGAATACCGGCATCACCGAGGGCCAGGAATGGCTGGGGACATTCCAGTCAGCGACCAGCATTGAATTCGTCGTGCTCGGCGACACCATCAATCAGGCGGCTAGGATTTCCGATTTCGCCCGTCATGGGACCGTCTGGGTTACCAAGAGCCTGATCGGAAAACTTCCCGGCGAGGAGCGCGAACGGGTCAGCTTCGGGGTGCGCCGCAAGGCCCCCGACGGACGGGAGATCAACGTCCCGTCGAGTTTTGCCTTGGTGGCTTCGCTCGCCGACATCGACAGCAGCGAACACAAGCTGAACGACATCGCGGCCTTGCCGATCACCGAGGTCACGGCAATCGCCGCGGCGGACTGATCATGAGTTCAATTGAGCTGTAGCGCGAAGCGCCCCTGACTGCGTTCGACTGCGATCAGGCGCAGCAGCGGTTCAAGCTGGTCTTGATAGGGTTTGGGAACGATAGCGCTGGCCTGGAAGGCGAACCTGCCGCCAACCGGCCAGCTCCCCCCGCCGTCGAGCTGCAGCGGTCCCTTGAGCGTACTCAAGCGCACTTTGGCGATGGTGGCTTCGCCATCGATGTTCAATTGATAGTCGCCCAGCGGCGAAACCGCAGTCAGTGCCGAGCCGGCATCATGCCATTGCAGCACAGCGCTGCCTTTGCTGCCGCCACGGCCGAACGAAAAGTGCGCAACGCGGATCAGGATTTCGCCGGTGAGCCGGAGCGCCGCCAGTTTTGGCACCGCCAATCCCAGCACCGTCGCCGGAAAGGCGATGGTGGCGTCGGCCAGCTCGATTCGGGTGGGATAGAGCGCCACCGGAAAACTCCTGTCGCTCCGATCCAGGCGGAGCTGGCAATCAAGGTGTCCGCGCAGCAAGGATTGCGGCAGGAAACGCCAGGCGATGCTTTTTGCCACACCGGTCTTGCCGCCTGGAGCGCGGATCTCGATCAAACCGGCGCCCGACCAAATCGTGCCATGGGCTTCGGCCAGCCGCAGCCTGCCGTCGCTTGCCCGCCCCAGGGCGGCATCGATCAGGGTCGCCGGGGCATAGACCAGCAGACCCAAGGCATAGGCCGCGACTCCGACAAAGAGCAATCGCCAGCGCATTCACTGTCTCCCGGAGCGGATCAGGGTGGCGGTTACACTGACCAGACCCGGAGTGGACATCGCCTCGATCCGACAGCTATCGAGACGGACATGCAGCGCCTGCAGGCTGGCAACCCACTTCAGCCAGTCGGCAAAGGCGACCGCGCCGAACGCCACCTGCACCTGATCGGCACCCGCTGCCTCGATATGCAGCAACGCATGGGAGAGACCCGCAGCACCTGCCTGGGCTGCCACCAGGCCGCGCAGATCCGTTGCTGATGCAGCGACTGCCGGCTGCGCCCGCAGTCGCTGCAATTCGGCGGCATCTCGGTCAAGACGTCCGGCTTGCTCGCGCAGCGTGGTCACCGAGCGGCTCAGGTTGAGGCGCGCCTGGCTCGCCGACTGCAGCAGCCACAGATAGAGCGCTGCCGCGACCACCACCGCCAGCGCAACGATGACCTGTCGCTCCAGCGGCGCCCGCGCCTGCCAGAACGCCTTCACTTGGGCCCTCATGATGCCCGCACCGTGATGACGGTCGTGCCGCTGCGCCCTCGCACTGCGGCGGCTGCAACATTCAACCCGGCTCGGCCCAAGCGGGTCACCAGACGGCGCACCGCGGCCTCTTCCGCGGCGACTTCCAGGCTCATCCGCCCGTTCTCGTAGGAGACGATGCGTAAGCTGCCGGCAGGCAGTTCTCCGGCCGCGCCTGCCACTATTCCGAGCATAGGCAGGAAGTCGCCGCTATCGGCCAGACCTGCCTTATGACGTGCGTCGGCGAGCTTGCGGCGCATTTGCAACGGCGGGTCCACCACCGCGACGGCGTCCGGAAATGCGCTTCGAAACTGCGCCACCATGCGGCTGCGCAAGCTTTGCTGCTGGCGGGCGAGGCGTGTCCAATCGGCGACCAGCGAGACGGCGTGGAGCGCCAGCGCCAGTCCCACGATCCAGGCTGCCGGCCGCAGGCGTCCGAGCAGGCCGGGCGGCAGACGCCAGGGCCGGCGATCTCGCCCCAGAGGAAGGCCGGCTTCCGCCGGCGCCGTCTGCCAGTCCCAGTGACCCGCCAGATGCAGGGCAAGGCCCAACTCCGCTTGCCAGGCGGCGAGGTCGGGCGCCACAGCCGCGTCAGTCGTGGTCAGATAGACGGCAATCGCCGCAGGCGCAGCGCCGCCCTTCGCCGAGGCTTCGAGCATCAGGCGCAAAGCTAGCGGCGGCGTACTACGGTCGCCGCAGTCCGTGGCCGCACCCTCGAATTCGCCGCTGCGTACGAAGCCCTCGCGTCCGTCCCAGGCGAGGCTCCATTGGCCGGGAATCAAGGGCAGCAACAGGATCTCGCTGTACAGTTCGTAGTCCCGGGTACCCTGGGCATCGAGTGCCGCGAGCCAGGGCTGCAGGCCATCTCTGTTCATGATCGCGAGGACGTCGCGTTCCCCGGTCGATCCGATCCGGGTTACGCGCTGGCCGTCGGGCTCGCCCAGGGTTTCCTCCTCGATGGCAAAAGCGAGCGCCGATCCGGCGGCGCCTTGAGGCAGATCGACGCAGGCCAGCCGCACCTGCGCGGCGGGGATCAGCAACTGGATCCGCTCGACGCGGCGCGGCGCCTCGGACAGCCGGCCTTCGCCGACGACGGGTTCATGCCTTCCGTCCAGCAGTGCCCAGCGGCAGCGCTGCGGCGAATCGGAGGACGAGCAATAGATACGCAGCAGGCTCATAGATATTTTCGCCAGATAATGGTGGGCCACTTGAAGTCGGGGCGGAAGAGCAGCGCTTGACCGCGCGCACGGGCATCGCCGACGGTCACGCGCATGCTCGCCAGGAAATAATCGCTGCTGACCGAGACATCGCTGCCGCTGATGCTGGCGCCCTTGGGCAGGCGGCTGGTGAAATCGGCAACATCGCGGAAATAGGCCCGTTCCCGCCCCGCGACCAGGATCCGGGCGCCGTCCAGATCGAGCCCGTCGATGACTGCCGCCAGCACTTCAGGCGGTGCGGTATTGACATTGACAGGTGTGGATTGGGGCAAGGCGGTGACGAAGGGGGCGAGCCGTGCCCGCGTATCCTGATCGAAACCGCGCACCAGGGACAATTCGCCCGTGTCGATCAGCGGGCGGTTGGCGGCGAGATAGGGCGGATCCCGCGAAAGATAGTAGGCATCCTCCGCCCCGCCCTGCGGCTGCACGACGCTGTCGCTGTCCTCCCAGTCGACCAAGGCCGCGGCGAGATTTTCGGGCAAGCCCAGGATCGCCAGCAGGCGCTGGAAACGGACGAACTGTGCGAGGTTCTCCTTTCCCCCCGTGACCAGGTTGTTGAGATTGAACAGGCCCTGCTGGTCGTCGATATGGCCGGCCAGTTCGCCGTTCTCGACCGGCATCGGCGGCAGGCGCAAGGCCCACGGTTCGCCCAGATAATCGACGCTGCTGACGCGGCGATCGTCGCTGAGGACGGCACGAACCCACTCGACACCGGCGGAAACGAGCAGTTGCGCCTGGGCATGCTCGGTTCTGAGTTCGCTCTGACGCGACCAGGTGCTTTGCGATACCATGATCGCCGTCGCCGCCATCGCCGCCAGGGCGACCACGCTCATGGCGAGCACGATGGCCACGCCCCGTTGTCTGCGTCTCATGACTGGAGCGCGAACAGCCGTGTGATTTTCTCACCCGAGGTGAGCACGATGGTCACACGCACGGCCAGGGGAATCGGCGCATCCTGCGGCGAACTGGGCCAGGTGTCTCGCCAGGCGAGATGGCTATCAAGATATTGCAGGTCCAGTTTGCCAACGCCGGTCAACACCGGGTAACGCGCGGGCTCCACACCGGGCGCCCGGTCCAGGCCCGGCCACAGCCAAAGCTCGATCTCCTGCCTGTCGTTCAGTTGGTAACCGATCCGCTGCGCGCTATCGGCGCCATCGATCGAGGCAAAGCGGCTGAATTCCAGGCGCGGCGCCGTCGCCTGTGCCGGCCGGCCCAGCCAGGCTGGCGAGATGCCGCCATCGGCGCGCACTGGCCGCGGTTCGGCAAGGTCGACATCGCGCTCGAAACGCGTGAAGAAGGCGGCCACATGCTGCCATTTTTCGGTCTCCTGGGTCACCTGCTTGCGCGCATCGAGCACCGCCCCGAGGCCCCGATAGGACATCAGCGCCAGGAGCGAGAGCACGAGCAGCGCAGCCAACAGCTCGATCAGGGTGAAGCCGCGGTGGTCGTAGGGGCGCAAAGCTTTCGACCTCATTTGAGTGCCTGCACCACGAAGCCGGTCAGGTGTGCCAGGGAATATGTCTCCGCGATGCTCGGAAAGACCAGCACATCGACGCGGCGAAATGACGGGTTGGGCGTGGCGATGACCTCCTCGCGCCAGAAAAACGCGATACCGCCCTGCGTTTCCGTGCCGCGCTTGATCCCCAGGGGCAACCAGTCCTCGCGCGCCCGATGCAGGGCCAGCCGATCTTGTGCGACCCAGCTGGCAAGCAGGCGCGAACGCAGTTCGTCGGCGCTGTTCGTGCCCTGTCCCGCGGCACGCAATGCCGCCATCAGCGCGATCGAGATGATGGCTAGGGCGACGAGCACCTCGACCAGGGTGAAGCCTGTGCGCGCGCCACCGCCGGATATAAGGTGGGGCCGGGGCGGCACAATCAGAGGGCCTGGCCATGGGTTTGATCCCGGTCGCTGCGCGCGTCGATCTCCCCGATCGGGGAGCCAGCAACCTGATAGTGTTCGCCGCCCAGGGACAGGTCGATGGTGAAGGCAAGAGCGGCCCCGCTCGGCGAGAACTCCAAGCGATAGCCGTCCCGCCCACCGCCCCGCCGCATCGATTCCACCGTCAGTTCAGCGATCACCATGCCGTGGGGCAGCGTCCGCCGGCGCATCAAATCGCTGTCTTGCACCTCGGACCAGCCGGCGTCATGCGTGTACCGCCAGAACCGGTAGCTCGAAGCTGCGGCAGTCCAGGCGAATGGATGGCCGGTGAGCTGCGCCTCCGAAGCGGCCAGCGTCAACAATTGCGCCAGCCGATCGGCCTCGATCTTCAACAAGCCGCGGTCGTCCGGCCGTATCACCGTGCTGACCAGACCGACTAGCATGCCCATGATCAGCAGCACGACGAGCATCTCGATCAGCGTGAACCCCCAGCCGCCGCCGGGACTCTTTTCCGAGCACCGCGAGCTAGAGTTCCCAGGAGCCGATATCTGCGTCATTGCCCTCGCCGCCGGGGGCGCCGTCCGCCCCGTAACTGAAAACGTCGATCTCCCCGTGCAGACCGGGATTCAGATATTGATAGGGATTGCCCCAGGGATCCCGCGGCAGGCGCTCGATATAGCCGCCGGCCTTCCAGTCGGGCGGAATCGGGGCGCTCGCAGGCTTGCTGACCAGCGCCTGCAAGCCCTGTTCGGTGGTCGGGTAGGCGTGATTGTCGAGACGATAGAGCTTGAGCGCCTGCATCAGGCTGGCGATATCCTGCTTGGCGGCGACGACCCGCGCCTCGTCCGGACGACTGAGGATCTTCGGCACCACCAGCACCGCCAGAATGCTCAGGATGACGACCACGACCATCACCTCGAGCAGGGTGAAACCGCGCTGCCAAGCCGTCGATCCGGGTCGTCGCGCCCTCGCTGTCGGAGCCGTCCATATTGACGCAATCACGATTATCCTCACGCTCAGGAGCATCCACCGACGCGGCGGAAAAATCGCATTCTAAAGTACAATGCCACGCTAATGTCGCAATACCCCATAGCCGCGCCGACACTTCGCTGCGACCGATGCGCCAGCCCGGAACGCACGAACGAAGCGCGCCAATAAAGGGAGCTATGCCGCAAATTTCGTTCGAACGATCGAGTCTCGCGCAAACAAGCTTCGTGTCGCTGACGACGATCGCCGCGCTGCTGCTGCTCGGCTTCGTCCTGGCCTACTGGACCTGGTCTTGGTTCGCCCCTGGCGTCGAACCCAGCGCGCCGGGGATCGCCACGGGAAATGGCACGCTCGGGGCACAGGTCGCGGCAGCCAACTTGTTCGGAAACCTGCGGCGAAGCGGCAATTCCCCGGCGCCGACGGGCATCGACATCAAGCTGCATGGGGTGATGGCCGCATCCGCAGGCAAGTCCGGTTACGCCGTGCTGCAACTCGATGGCAAGCGGGATCTGGCGGTGCGCGAAGGACAGGACGTCGCACCGGGCATCCGGCTCGCAGAAGTTCGTCCCGACCATGTGATCCTGGAGCGCAACGGCATCCGGGAAATGCTCGCCTGGCCGAAGAAAGACACGCCCGCTTCACCCCTCAACAAATGATGCTCCAGCGTCTGGCGATGGCGCGTCGAACAGGGAACCATCCATGGTAGCTCGCCGCTTACGCACAGGATTTCTCCGTATCGCCCTGCTTGCCTTGCTCGGCCTGTCGGCCCCGCTCGCTCAATCTGCTCAGGCCGCGACCAAGGCCCCCGACGAGGTGACGCTCAATTTCGTCAATGCCGACATCGATGGCGTGGTCAAGGCGGTGAGCGAGATGACCGGCAAGAACTTCGTGCTCGACCCGCGCGTCAAGGGCACGATCAATATCGTCTCGGCCAAACCGGTGTCGAAGGCGCTGGCCTACGAGGTGTTCCTGTCGGCGCTGCGCCTGCAGGGCTACGCCGCGGTCGAGGATGGCGGCATCGTCAAGATCCTGCCCGAGGGCGACGCCAAGCTGCACCAGAGTCCAACGCTCGGGCCGCTGGATAAGGCGCGCGGGGATAGCGACCGGATCCAGACCCAGGTGTTCGCGCTGAAGTACCAATCGGCGGCACAAATGGTGCCGATACTGCGGCCGCTGATCGCCCCCAACAACACCATCACCGCCTCGCAGAACGGCAACACCCTGGTCATCACCGACTATGCCAGCAACCTGCAGCGCCTGGAAAAGATCATCGACGCGATCGACCAGCCCAGCGGCAGCGAGCCCATCATCATCCCGCTCAAATACGCCTCTGCGCTCGACGTCGCGCAGACCGTCAACCGCCTGTTTGCCGAGACCGGGCAGACCCCGGGCGCCGCGGCGGACCCGAGCCAGCGCCTGATCGTCATCGCCGATGCGCGCTCCAACAGCCTGCTCGCGCGCTCGATCGGCGACCCCACGCGGCTCGCCCGGCTGCGCCAGTTCGTGGCCCTGCTCGACACACCCACCAGCGCCGCCGGCAACATCCACGTCATCTATCTGAAGAATGCCGATGCGGTGAAGCTGTCCGAGACCCTGCGGGCCATCTACCAGGGTGATACGACCGCAGCGCCCCACTCGGCAATGACGCCGCCGACGCCGCTGGGCGCCAACGCGACCGCGGCGCCTTCGACCCTGGGTGCCTCATCCTCCCTGCCGCGGACAACGCAGTCAGCCGCGACGGCGCCGGGCATCATCCAGGCCGATGCCGCCACCAACTCGCTGATCATCACCGCGCCCGACGCGATCTACAACAATTTGCGCGCCGTGGTGGATAAACTCGACAAACGCCGGGCACAGGTCTATGTCGAGGCGCTGATCGCCGAGGTCACCTCCGACAAGGCCGCGGAATTCGGCATCCAGTGGCAGAACCTGAGCGGCATCGGCAAGGACAAGGCGACGGCCTTCGGCGGCACCAATTTCGGCAGCGCCGCCGCCGGACAGAACATTCTCGGCATCGCCCAGAACCCGACCACGGCGGGCGCGGGATTGAATATCGGGGTGTTGAACGGTAGCGTCTCGATCGGCGGCGCCAATGTGCTCAATCTCGGCCTGCTGGTCCGCGCCCTGGAGAACGACGCCAACGCCAACATCCTGTCCACCCCGACCCTGCTGACCCTGGACAACGACGAGGCCAAGATCGTCGTCGGCCAGAACGTCCCCTTCATCACCGGCCAGTATGCGGTTTCCGGCGCCGCGACCACCCCCACGCCCTTCCAGACGGTGGAGCGGAAAGACGTCGGCCTGACGCTGAAGATCAAGCCGCAGATATCCGAAGGCGGCACCGTCAAGCTGCAGATTTACCAGGAGGTATCGAGCATCGCGGACACCTCCAATGCCGCCGGCGTGATCACCAATCTGCGCTCGGTGGAGTCGACGGTGCTGGTGGATAACGGCCAGATCGTCGTCCTGGGCGGACTGATGCAGGACTCGCTCAGCGACGGCGTCGGCAAGGTGCCCCTGCTCGGCGACCTGCCGGTGATCGGCAACCTGTTCAAATACAACACGCGCAATCGCAGCAAGACCAACCTGATGGTCTTTCTCCGCCCGATCATCGTGCGCGATGCCGAGCACGCCGATGCCTTGAGTCGCAGCAGCTACGACGCCATGCTCGGGGTGCAGTCCGAGGCGGCAGCCAAGGCACGGTCCATGCCCTTGCTCCAACAGGGCGGCTCGCCCAGCCTGCCGCCGCAACCGATCGCAACGCCAACCACCGGCACGCAATGAACCCCTCCGGCTCGATTCCCTACGCCTTTGCCAAAGCCAACGGCGTCGCCGTCACCGCCCTGGGCCCAGAGCTGGTCGAGGTGGCGCTCAGGAGCGACAACGATCCGGGGGCCCTGGCCGCTGCTCTGGCCGAACTTCGCCGCGTCCTGAATGTCCCGCTCAAGGCGCGACGCATCGACGCCAGCGAATTCGACGAACTGATCGCGACCCTGTACAACGGCGCCGGCGCCGCGACGCTGGCCGACGACCTGGCGCAGGAGCTGGACCTGTCCCGGCTGCTGCAGGAATTGCCGAAGATCGAGGACCTGCTCGACAGCCAGGACGACGCGCCGGTGATCCGCCTGATCAATGCGCTGTTCACCCAGGCGCTGCGCGAGGGCGCCTCCGACATCCACATCGAGCCCTTCGAGACGCGCTCGGTGGTGCGCCTGCGCATCGACGGCACCCTGCGCGACCTGATCGAGCCGGCGCGGGCGCTGCATGCCGCCATCGTCTCGCGCGTCAAGATCATGTCCCAGCTCGACATCGCCGAGAAACGCCTGCCGCAGGACGGTCGGATCACCCTGCGCATCGCCGGCAAGCCGGTCGACGTCCGGGTGTCGACGATCCCGACGGTGCATGGCGAGCGCGTCGTGCTGCGCCTGCTCGACAAGCAGGCCGGACGCCTGGATCTGACGCGCCTGGGCATGGACGAGCCGACGCTGGCGCACATCGACCGGCTGATCCGCGAGCCGCACGGCATCGTCCTGGTCACCGGCCCCACCGGCTCGGGCAAGACCACCACGCTCTACGCCGCCCTTTCCCGGCTCGATGCGACGGCGCAGAACATCATGACCGTCGAGGACCCGATCGAGTACGATCTCGACGGCATCAGCCAGACCCAGATCAACACCCGCATCGAGATGAGCTTCGCCCGGGCGCTGCGCACCATACTGCGCCAGGATCCGGACGTGGTCATGATCGGCGAGATCCGCGATCTGGAGACCGCGCAGATCGCCGTTCAGGCCAGCCTGACCGGCCATCTGGTGTTCGCCACCTTGCACACCAACGATGCCGTGAGCGCGGTCACCCGTCTCGTCGATATGGGCGTCGAACCCTTCCTGCTGGCGTCGAGCCTGATCGGGGTGGGCGCCCAGCGCCTGGTGCGCAGGCTGTGCCTGGAATGCCGGCGGCCCTTTGCCGCCGATGCAGCGCAACTTGCCACCCTGGGATTTTCCCCGACCGGCGCCGCTCCGAACACCCTCTTGTATTCGCCGGCGGGCTGCCCGAGCTGCAATCAGTCTGGCTATCGCGGCCGCACCGGCATCTATGAATTGCTGACGGTCGATCAGGACCTGCGCCGGCTGATCCACGACCGCGCCTCCGAACAGGTGCTGCGCGAGCATGTCGTATCCCGCGGCATGCGCTCCTTGCGCGACGACGGCTTGCGCCTGGCCGCCCAGGGCATCACCAGTCTGGAAGAGGTGGTGCGCGTGACGCGCGAATAGCGGCCGCGATGGAAGCATTCGAGTACCAGGCGCTGGACGCTGCCGGCCGCAAGGTGGCCGGCGTGATGCAAGCCGACACGGCGCGCCAGGCGCGCTCGCTGCTGCGCGCCCAGGGCCTGCTGCCCTCGATGGTCAATCCGGTTCGCGCCATCGAACAGGCCCGGCAACCCTGGGCCAAGGGTATCTCCGCCGCCGAACTTTCCCTGCTCACCCGGCAGTTGGCGACGCTCCTGACCGCCGGTCTCACCATGGAGCAGTCGCTGACGGCTCTGATCGAGGAAGCCGCCGAGCCGATGACCCGCGAAGTGCTGGGCGGCGTCAAGACCGAGGTGATCGCCGGCCTGTCGCTGGCCGGCGCCCTGGCCGGCTACGGCAAGAGCTTCCCGGATTTCTACCGGACGCTGGTGCATGGCGGCGAGGAATCGGGTGCGCTGCCAACGGTGCTCGCGCATCTCGCCGACTATCTGGACGCACGTCAGGCGCTGAAGCAGAAAACCAGCCTCGCCCTGCTCTATCCGATCCTGGTCACGGGGGTCGCGATCACCATCGTCACCGGCTTGGTGGTCTATGTCGTGCCGCAGGTCGTGCAGGTGTTTGCCCAATCGCGCCAGAGCCTGCCGCTGCTCACGCGCGGGCTGATCGCGCTGTCCGATTTCCTGCGCGGAGCCTGGCCCTATATCGTGGCAACGCTGGTGGCCTGCGGCGTCGGCATCCGGGCGGCGCTGCGCCGCGAGGCATTGCGCCGCCGCTGGCACGCCGTGCTGCTCACGCTGCCGGGCATCGGGGCCCTGATACGCGGCGTCAATACCTCGCGCTTCGCCAGCACCCTGGCCATCCTGGTCGGCGGCGGCGTGCCCCTGCTCTCGGCGTTGAATTCCGGTGCGCAGGTGATGACCAATCTGGTGATGAAGGATGCCATCGAAGTCGCGATCGAGCGCGTGCGCGAAGGTGCTGGCCTGGCCCGGGCGCTGGGCGCCAGCCGCGCCTTTCCGCCGCTGCTGATCCATCTGGTGGCCAGCGGCGAGGTGAGCGGCAAGCTGGAGCAGATGCTCGGGCGCGCCGCCCAATTGGAGACCCAGGCGCTGGAGCGCCGGCTGGCGGTGTTCCTGACCCTGCTCGAACCGGTGATGATCCTGGTGATGGGCGGCGTGGTGCTGATGATCGTGCTGGCGATCCTGCTGCCGATCATCCAGATCAACCAGTTGGTGCATTGACGCCGCTTGCTCACTCCCACTCGATGGTCGCGGGCGGCTTGCCGGAAATGTCGTAGACCACGCGGTTGATGCCGCGCACCTCGTTGATGATGCGGTTGGAGACACGGCCCAGCAGGGCGTGGGGCAGCTCGGCCCATTGCGCGGTCATGAAGTCCTGGGTCTGTACCGCGCGCAGGGCTACGACGTATTCGTAGGTGCGGCCGTCGCCCATGACGCCCACCGATTTCACCGGCAGGAACACGGCGAAGGCCTGCGATGTCTTTTCGTACCAGTCGGCGGCGCGCAACTCGTCGATGAAAATCGCGTCAGCGCGGCGCAGCAGATCGGCGTATTCCTGCTTCACTTCGCCGAGGATGCGCACGCCCAGACCCGGCCCCGGGAAGGGATGGCGATAGACCATTTCGTGCGCCAGGCCGAGAGCCAGCCCCAGTTCGCGCACCTCGTCCTTGAACAGTTCGCGCAGCGGCTCCAGCAGTTTCAGATGCAGCGTTTCCGGCAGGCCACCAACGTTGTGGTGGCTCTTGATGGTGTGGGCCTTCCTCTTGCCGCCCTGGGCGACCGCCGATTCGATCACGTCGGGATAGATCGTGCCCTGCGCCAGCCACTTCGCGTCGGTACCGCTCTCCCGCAGTTTCTTGGCCTCGGCCTGGAACACCTCGATGAACTCGCGGCCGATGATCTTGCGCTTTTGCTCGGGTTCGGCGATGCCAGACAGGTGATTCATGAATTGCGCCGAAGCATCGACATGGACCACCTTGACGCCGAGGTTGCGGGCGAAGGTCAGCATCACCTGCTCCGCCTCGTTCAAACGCAGCAGGCCGTTATCGACGAAGACGCAGGTGAGCTGCTCGCCGATGGCGCGATGGATCAGCGCCGCCGCGACGCTCGAATCGACGCCCCCGGACAGGCCGAGAATGACCTGGTCGCCGCCGATCTGCTGCTGGATTCTGGCCACCGACTCGGCGACGTAATCAGGCATGTTCCAGTCGTGGCCGCAGCCACAGATGTCGTGCACGAAGCGCGCCAGGATGTCCTTGCCCTTCAAGGTGTGCGTCACTTCCGGGTGGAACTGCACGCCATAGAAATGACGGTTGTCGTCGCCCATGCCGGCGATCGGCGTGGCGTCGTTGCTGGCGATCACCTTGAAGCCCGGGGGCAACATGGTCACCTTGTCGCCGTGGCTCATCCAGACGTCAAGCAGTCCGTGGCCCTCCGCGTTGGCTCTGTCCTCGATGCCCTCGAATAGCCGCGAATGGCCGCGGGCGCGGATCTCGGCATAGCCGAACTCGCGCTGATGACCGCTCTCGACCTTGCCGCCGAGCTGAAAGGCCATGGTCTGCATGCCGTAGCAGATGCCCAGCACCGGCACTCCGAGCTCGAACACCGCCTGCGGCGCCCGCGGCGTCTCGTCCTCATAGACCGAGTTAGGCCCGCCCGACAGGATGATGCCCTGGGGATTGAACGCGCGGATAAAGGCGTCGGAGACGTCGTTCGGATGCAGTTCGCAATAGACCTGCTGTTCGCGCACGCGGCGGGCGATCAGCTGGGTGTATTGAGAACCGAAGTCGAGGATGAGGATTTTCTGGTGCATGAAATCAATCCACGTGGTAATTGGGCGCTTCCTTGGTGATCTGCACGTCATGGACGTGCGACTCGCGGACACCGGCCGAGGTGATCTGGACGAACTCGGCGCGGACGCGCATCTCGTCGATGGTGGCACAGCCGACATAGCCCATCGAGGCGCGCAGCCCGCCCATCAGCTGGTGGATCACCGCACCGACCGTGCCCTTGTAAGGGACGCGGCCTTCGATGCCCTCGGGCACAAGTTTCTCGACATTGGCGTCGCTCTCCTGAAAGTAGCGGTCGGCGGCGCCCTCCTTCATCGCGCCCAGGCTGCCCATGCCACGGTAAGCCTTGTACGAGCGTCCCTGGAACAGCACGGTCTCGCCCGGTGCCTCCTCGGTGCCGGCGAACAGCCCACCCAACATCACGGCGTTGGCGCCGGCGGCGATCGCCTTGGAGATGTCGCCCGAGTAGCGGATGCCGCCGTCGGCGATCATCGGCACGCCGCTGCCGGCGAGCGCGGTGGCGACGTTGTCGATCGCCGTGATCTGCGGCACGCCGACGCCGGCGACGATGCGCGTGGTGCAGATCGAACCGGGGCCGATGCCGACCTTGACGCCGTCGGCGCCGTGATCGACCAGGGCCAAGGCCGCGGCGGCGGTGGCGATGTTGCCGCCGATCACCTCGACCTGCGGGAAGTTCTTCTTCACCCAGCGGACGCGGTCCAGCACCCCCTGGGAGTGGCCGTGGGCGGTATCCACCACCAGCACGTCGACCCCCGCTTCGGCCAGCAGTTCGGCGCGCGTCTCGGTGCCTTCGCCGACGCCGATGGCGGCACCGACGCGCAGATGACCGAGACTGTCCTTGCAGGCGTTGGGGTACTCGGTCGACTTCAGGATGTCCTTGACGGTGACCAGGCCACGCAGCTCGAAATCGCCGTTGATGACCAGCACGCGTTCCAGGCGATGCTTGTGCATCAGCGCCTTGGCCTCCTCGGCCGAGCTGCCCTCCCTGACGGTTATCAGGCGCTCACGCGGCGTCATGATGTTCTTCACCGGCTGGTCGAGATTGGTCTCGAAACGCAGGTCGCGGTTGGTGACGATGCCCACCACCTTGGTGCCCTCGACCACCGGCAGACCGGAAAACCTGTGCAGACGGGTCAGCGCCAGCACCTCGCGCACGCTCATCGACGGCGGAATGGTGATCGGGTCTTTCAGCACGCCCGACTCGAAGCGCTTGACCTTGGCCACCTCGGCGGCCTGGGCCTTGGGGTTCAGGTTCTTGTGTACGATGCCGATGCCGCCCTCCTGGGCCAGGGCGATCGCCAGGCCGGACTCGGTCACCGTATCCATGGCGGCGGAGACCAGCGGCAGGTGCAGATCGATGTTTCGGGTCAGGCGCGTCGAAAGCGTGACGTCTCGGGGCAGGATGGCGGAATGGGCGGGGACAAGCAGGACATCGTCGAACGTCAGAGCCTTGTGGATGACTCGCATCTTTTATCTTTCGTGCCAAAAACGTATTATACGCAGGCCGGTCGGAACCCGGCAACGGAGTCCCCATGCGCAGCCCAGCCATCCTCGTTCTGCTGCTAGCCTCGCCCCTGGCGCTCGGCCAGATCTACACCTGGCGCGGCGCCGATGGCGAAGTGCATTATGCCGATCAGGCGCCGGCCGATACCGCGAACGTGCGCAAGCTTGAGACCGACCTGGCGCCGCCTGGCGAAGTGGAGCGCGCGCGCCGCGCCCTGGCCGACCAGGAGGCGGCATTCGACAAGCGCCAACTCGACGCCGGTAAGGCTGCCGCCAAGGCGAAAAAGGACCAGGCCGACGCCGAGGAACGGCAGAAGAACTGCGCTCAGGCCAAGTCCTATCTGCTGGCGCTGGAATCGGGAATGCGCATTACGCGCACCGCAAAGAGCGGAGAGCGCGTTTTTTTGAACGATCGCGAGCGCGATCAGGAGCTGCGTTCTGCGCAGCACACGGCTGACTCCTGGTGCCAGTGAGGTGCAAGCACCTCAGAGGTGCTTGCCCTCGGCGGCACGTCTGCGCCGCACTTCCTTGGGATCGGCGATCAGCGGGCGATAGATTTCGACTCGGTCGTTGCTGCGCAGCGGCGAGTCCGCGTGGCCGAGCTTGCCGAAAATGCCGACCTTGTTCCGGCTCAGATCGATCTCGGGAAACCGCTGCAGCAGCCCGGAAGCCTCGATCGCCTGAATCAAGGTGCTGCCGGCGGGCAGCTCAAGCTGCACCAGTTCCTGCTGGTCTACGCCGGCGTAAACGACCGCCACCGCGATGTGTTCAGGCATAGAGTTCTCCCGCCCGCTTCACGAAGGATTCGACGAAGGTATTGGCGATATGGTTGAACACCGGGCCCAGCACCTTCTCCAGCAGCCGGCTGGAGAACTCGTAGTGCAGGCGGAATTCGACCTTGCAGGCGGCATCCCCCAGGGGCGTGAAACGCCAGCCTCCGTCCATGTGCTTGAACGGGCCGTCGGTGAGCGCGATCGCCATGGAACGCGGATAGCTCTTGGCATTCTCGGTGGAAAAATGCGTCTTCAGACCGTGATAGCTGATGTCGATCCGGGCGCTGGTGATGCTTGGATTGCGCTCGAACAATTCTGTGCCGCCGCACCAGGGCAGAAACTTCGGGTAATCCTCGACCCGATCGACGAGATCGAACATCTGCGCTGCGCTGCGTTCGATCAGAACCGATTTTTCAACGACGGCCATGCCGGTGGGCTGAGTTAGAATGGCGACATTCTACCGCGCGTCACGTCCATGAGCATCGCCGAAAACAAGAAGGCTTTCCACGACTATTTCATCGAGGACAAGTTCGAGGCCGGCATCGCCCTCGAAGGCTGGGAGGTCAAGGCGATCCGCGCCGGCCGCGCCCAGATCAAGGAAGCCTACGTGGTGCTGCGAAATGAGGAGGTCTATCTGATCGGCGCGCACATCAGCCCGCTCCCGACCGCCTCGACCCACATCAGTCCCGATCCGGTGAGGACGCGCAAGCTGCTCTTGCACGCGGAGGAAATCAGCAAGTTGATCGGCAAGGTGGAGCGTGCCGGCTATGCTCTGGTGCCGCTCGACCTGCATTTCTCGAAGGGCCGGGTCAAGCTCGCGATCGGTCTGGCCAAGGGCAAGAAGCAGTACGACAAGCGCGAAGCCGAGAAGGAACGGGACTGGGAAAGGGAAAAGGGCCGCCTGATCCGCAACAAGGCTTGAAGTCCATGTCCCCCGCCACGCTGCTCTGGCTGATCACCGGCTGCATGATGCTGCAGCCCTTGTCGACCGACTTCTACCTCGCCTCGCTGCCGCATCTGGCAGTCTATTTCTCCGCGACACCTGCCCAGGTACAGCAGACGCTGTCGCTGTTCGTGATCGGTTTCGGCACGGCGCAGCTCATCAGCGGTCCGTTCTCTGACCGCTACGGCCGCCGCCCGGTGCTCCAAGCCGGACTCGCCACTTACCTCATCGCCAGTCTGGCCTGCGCGCTGGCGTCGTCGCTCCAGCTACTCGTCGTCGGCCGCTTCGTCCAGGCAGTGGGCTGCTGCACGGCGGTGGTGGTGGCGCGCGCCATCATTCGCGATGCCTACACGCCCGCCGAAGGTGCGCGGGTGATCGCCAAGGCCAGCAGCCTGCTGTCCCTGGTGCCGATCCTGGGACCGATCGTCGGCGGCTATCTGCAGGTGGCCTTCGGCTGGCGCGCCGCCTTCGGCGTGCACGCGCTGTTCTGCGCCATTCTGACCTGGGCGGCCTGGCGCTGGCTGCGCGAGACCAATGTCCACAAGAACCCGGAGGCCACCAGGCTCTCGAACCTGGCCCGGGGCTATGCCCAGATCACCGCCACGCCGGCCTTCTGGGCCTACACCATCCCTGGCGCGCTGTCCTACGGCTCGATCTTCGTTTTCATCAGCGGCTCGTCCTTCGTGCTGATCCGGGTGCTGCACGTATCGACCGCCAATTACGGCTACATCTACGGCTTAGGGGTAACCGGCTATCTCACCGGAACCCTCGCCTGCCGGCGACTCCTGCCCCGGATCGGCATCGAGCGCACCTTGTCGCTGGGGACCAGCGTTGCGCTGGTCGGCGGTTTGGTTTTCCTCGGTCTGGTGCTTGCGGGCGTGCGGCACTGGGCGCTGGTGCTGGGCTGCCAGTTCCTGACCATGTGCGCCCACGGCATCAACTTTCCCTGCACCCAGGCCGGCTCGGTCGCGCCCTTCCGGCAGCAGGCGGGGGCTGCCGCCGGGCTGATGGGCTTGTTCACCATGGTGGCGGCCTGGCTAGCGGGAACCTGGGTCGGCGTCAGTTTCGACGGCACGCTGCTGCCGCTGGCGCTCACCTCGGCGCTACTGGGATTCCTGCTGTTTGCCTCGACCCGGCTGCTCTTCCGCCATCACCGCGCGTGATCAATCCGGATCAGCGGGGGGCGCGACCGAGGATACCGGCGAGGGACTCCTGGATATCGGCCGGCAGCACCACGGTCTTGGCGTTGCCCGACTCCGCCAGCCTGCCCATCGCGGCGAGATAGCGCTCTCCGAGCATGTAGCGCATCGGCGCATCCTGGTCGCCGATGGCCGCAGCGACCCGGCGGATCGCCTCGGCCGAGGCCTCGGCCAGCGTCACCTGGGCCTCGGCGTCGCGCTTGGCCGCCTCCAGACGCGCCTCGGCCTGGAGAATCGCCGACTGCTTGGTGCCCTCAGCCTTGGTCACCATCGCCTTGCGCTCGCGCTCGGCCGAGGCCTGCGCCTCCATCGCCCGCACCATCGATTCAGACGGCTTGATGTCCTGGATCTCCACCGATTTCACCGTCAGGCCCCAGTCGATCGCCTCGTCGGCGATGCTCTCGCGCAGCCGCGCCTTGATCTTGTCGCGCGAAGACAGCGCTTGGTCGAGGTCCATGTCGCCGGCGATCGAGCGCAGCGTGGTCATGATCATGTTGCGGATCGCCTCGGAGAAATCGGTGACGCCATAGACCGCCTTGATCGGATCGGTGATCTTGATGAAGGCGATGGCGTTGATCAGGATCACCGCGTTGTCGCGGGTGATCACCTCCTGCTCCTGCACGTCGAGGATGATGTCCTTGGTCACCAGCTTGTAGGCGACCCGGTCGAGGTAGGGCACCAGGATGTTGAGGCCGGGGGCGAGCGTGCTGCTGTATTTGCCCAGGCGCTCGACGATCCACTCCTCGCCTTGCGGCACCATGCGCACGCCCTTGGCCAGCGTGACCGCGGCGAAGACCAGCAGCGCGACGACGAAAACGAACCCTGCACCCATGACGCTCTCCATGTTGTATAGCTACCGCTTTGCCAGGGCTAAACCTTTCCGACCTTGACCAGACTGCCTTCAATCCCGAGCACCTTGACGCGCGCACCGGCCGCCATCGCCTCGTCGGCGATGCAATCCCATGTCTCGCTGCCGAGTATAGGCTTCTGGAAGCGCACCCGCCCTTTTTCGAACGGCGCCACCGGATGCGTCAGCAGTCCGATCTCGCCGACGACGTAGTCGTCGGACATGCCGATCCGCGTCTTGTGGGCGCCCGGACGGAAAATCCTGAACCAGAGCAGGATCAGGAGCAAGGAGAACGCCAGCCAGCAGCCCAGCTGGCCGGTCAGACCGAGCGCCGGAAACAACGCGACCAGCAAAGACACCAGCAGGGCGCCCAGCCCGAACCAGATCATCACGAATACCGGGATGGCGAGCTCGGCGAGTATCAGCGCGATGCCGACGATCGCCCACTGCCACCATTCAGGTTGCATCCGTGCCACCTCCCCTGTGGCGCGCGAGCTGCATCCAGGTATCCACGACGGTGTCGGGATTGAGCGACATCGACTGTATCCCCTGGTCCATCAGCCACTCGGCGAAATCGGCGTGGTCGGACGGGCCCTGGCCGCAGATGCCGACGTACTTGTCGAGGCGGTTGCAGGCGGAGATGGCCATCGCCAGCAGCTTTTTCACCGCCGGGTCGCGCTCCTCGAAGGCGTGCGCCACCAGCCCGGAATCGCGGTCCAGGCCAAGGGTGAGCTGGGTCAGGTCGTTCGAGCCGATGGAGAAGCCATCGAAGTGCTGCAGAAACTCCTCCGCCAACAGCGCGTTGGAGGGAATCTCGCACATCATGATCAGGCGCAAGCCATTCTCGCCGCGCGACAGTCCCTGTGCCGCCAGCAGCTCGACGACGCCGCGAGCCTCTTCGAGATTGCGCACGAAGGGCACCATCAGCTCGACGTTGGTGAGTCCCAGTTCGTTCCTCACCCGCTTCATCGCCCGGCATTCCAGCGCGAAGCAGTCGCGGAAGCTCTGCGCCACGTAGCGCGAGGCGCCGCGAAAGCCCAGCATCGGATTTTCCTCGTCCGGCTCGAAGGCGTCGCCGCCCAGGAGCTTGCGGTATTCGTTCGACTTGAAGTCCGACAGGCGCACGATCACCGGCTTGGGATAGAAGGCGGCGGCGATGGTGGCGACACCCTCGACCAGCTTCTCGACGAAGAAGGCCTCGGGGCTCTCGTAGCCGCGCGAGCGGCGCAGGATCTCGTCCTTGACGCTGGCCGAGACCTGGTCGATCTCCAGGATCGCCTTGGGATGGATGCCGATCATGTTGTTGATGACGAACTCCAGCCGCGCCAGGCCGACGCCGCTGTTGGGAATCTGGGCGAACTCGAAGGCCAGTTCGGGATTGCCGATGTTCATGGTGATCTTCACCGGCAAGGGCGGCATCTTGCTGATGTCCTGGCGCGTCACCTCGAAATCGAGTTGGCCGCGATAGACGTAGCCGGTGTCGCCCTCGGCGCAGGAGACGGTCACCGGCTCGCTCTCTTCCAGCACGGCGGTGGCATTGCCGCAGCCGACGATGGCCGGGATGCCCAATTCTCGGGCGATGATCGCGGCGTGGCAGGTGCGGCCGCCGCGATTGGTGATGATCGCCGAGGCGCGCTTCATCACCGGTTCCCAGTTCGGATCGGTCATGTCGGTGACCAGGATATCGCCGGATTTCACCTTGCCCATTTCGGAGGCGTCCTTGACCAGGCGCACCGGCCCGGTGCCGATCTTCTGGCCGATGGCGCGGCCCGAGGTGAGCACCTTGCCGTGCTGCTTGATCCGGTATTTCTCGATGGTGCTGCCGCCATTCGCCTGGGATTTCACGGTCTCCGGCCGGGCCTGGAGGATGTAGAGCTTGCCGTCCTCGCCGTCCTTGCCCCATTCGATGTCCATCGGCCGGCCGTAGTGCTGCTCGATGGTCATCGCGTAGCGGGCGAGCTCCAGCACGTCGGCGTCGGTCAGGGCGTAGCGATTGCGCTGCTCCTCGGCAACCGCCACCGTGGCGGTGCTGGCGCCGGCCTCGCGGTTGTCGGTGAACACCATCTTGATCAGCTTGGAGCCGAGATTGCGGCGGATCACCGAGGGGAAACCCGCAGCCAGGGTCTGCTTGTGCACGTAGAACTCGTCGGGATTGACCGCACCCTGGACGATGGTCTCGCCCAGACCGTAGCTGGCGGTGATGAACACCACGCCGTCGAAGCCGGACTCGGTATCGAGGGTGAACATCACCCCCGAGGCGCCGGTGTCGGAGCGCACCATGCGCTGCACGCCGGCGGAGAGCGCCACCTCGGCGTGGGCAAAACCCTTGTGCACGCGGTAGGCGATGGCCCGGTCGTTGTAGAGCGAGGCGAACACTTCCTTGATGGCATGGAGGATGTTGTCGTAGCCGTGGATGTTGAGGAAGCTCTCCTGCTGGCCGGCGAAGGAGGCATCGGGAAGATCCTCGGCGGTCGCCGAGGAGCGCACCGCGAAGGAGGCGCCGTCGGTGCCGCCGTCGACCAGCGTCTGGTAGTGCGTCTTGATCTCGGCTTCGAGGGCCGGCGGCAGCGGCGTATCGAGGATCCACTGGCGGATCTGCGCGCCGGTGTTGGCCAGCGCCGCGACGTCATCGACGTCGAGGGCGGCGAGCGCCTGGTTGATGCGCCCGGCCAGACCCTGGTGGCCGAGGAAGTCGCGGTAGGCAGCCGCCGTCGTGGCAAAGCCGCCGGGCACGCGCACGCCAGTGGTGGATAGCTGGCTGATCATCTCGCCGAGCGAGGCGTTCTTGCCGCCCACCTGTTCGACGTCGCTCATGCGCAGGTGGTCGAATGCGATTGCGTAGCGCTTCATTTCTGGCCTTTCGAGGAAATCAAGAATTGATAGTAAGAGGCGAAGCCGCTATTTTATCGCCTTTGCCACCCTTCTCCCGCCTCCATGACCGCTTCGCGCACGGTATTTTTCATCTCCGACGGCACCGGCATCACCGCCGAGACGCTCGGCCACAGCCTGCTCTCCCAGTTCGAGGATCTGCACTTCCGCCCGGTGCGCATGCCCTTCGTCGATTCCGTGGACAAGGCGCAGGACTGCGTCGCCAGGATCCGCGCCGCCGGAGGCAGTGACGGTCGGCGCCCGATCGTCATCTCGACCCAGGTCAATCCGCTGGTCTCGGCCGCGCTGCGCGAAGGCGACGCGCTCACCCTGGACCTGTTCGAGGCCTTCATCGCGCCGCTCGAAGCGGAGCTGGGCGCGCGCTCTACCCACACCATCGGCCGCTCCCACGGCCGCGCCAACACCCCGGACTACACCGCCCGGATCGAGGCGATCAACTTCACCCTGACCCACGACGACGGCATCTCGGATGCCGATCTGGACAAGGCCGACGTGATCCTGATCGGCGTCTCGAGGAGCGGCAAGACCCCGACCAGCCTGTACCTCGCCTTGCAGTTCGGCATCAAGGCGGCCAACTACCCGCTGATTCCGGAAGACTTCGAGCGGAACCGCCTGCCCGGCAATCTCGCCAAGCATCGCCAGAAATTGTTCGGCCTGACCATAGGCCCGGAACGTCTCGCCCAGATCCGTCACGAACGTCGGCCCGAAAGCCATTACGCTTCGCCGGAAAATTGCCGCTACGAGGTCGATGCCGCGCAACGCCTGATGAAACGCGAGGGTATACGCTGGCTCGACTCGACCACCAAGTCGATCGAGGAAATCGCCGCGATCCTGATGCAGACGGTCAAGCTCGACGGCAATACTTTTTGAACTCAGACATGTTTTTGCCGGACTTCCTCGAACAGGCAGACGGCGGCAGCCGCAGCGACGTTCAAGGATTCGCTTCCTGGCGCCATTGGTATGGCGGCGCGGGCTAGCGCTAGCCGCAGCAGTTCAGGTGCCACCCCGGCACCCTCATTGCCGAACAGCCAGGCGATAGCGCCGGTGAGATCGAGCCGGTAGAGCGGCACCGCGTCGTGCGTGGTGGCGGCGATGACGGTGCCGGGATAACTTTCGATGACTTGCACCAGATCGGCTTGCTCGCGGATGATCAGGTCAAAATGGGCGCCTTGTGCCGCGCGCAGCACGCGCGGCGTCCACGCGCCGGCGCAGCCCTTGCCCAGGAATACCTCCCCGATGCCTGCGGCGGCGGCACTGCGCAGGATGGAACCGACATTGCCGGCGTCCTGCAAGGCGTCAAGCAGGACGCAGGAACCGAAAATCGCCGCTGCCTCGGTGACCGCCGGGATGCGGATCAGCGCCAGAATGCCGCTGGGTGTCGCGACCCCTGAGAGTTCGGCGAACAGGCTGTCGGTCAGCAGGAGCGTGTCGACGCCGGCGAGCGAGGCCTGCAAGGCCATGATCTCCGGCTGCGCCGCGCCGCGTTCGCTCACCACCAGACGCTCGGGCGGGCCGACCTTGTCGCGATAGGCTGCGACCAGATGGCTGCCTTCGAGCAGAGAGAGCCCGGTCCGACGTTGCTCGCGGGCATCACCAGCGAGGACGCGCAAGGCCTTGAAGCTCGGGTTGTCGCGCGAGCGGAGGTGTTTCACGGCGCGGTGTTCGGCGTCAAATATAGATTCCGAGCGTGGCCACGGCGATGGTGATGAGGCCCAGGGCCAGATTGAAGCCGACCATTGCCCGGATCTGGTTCAAGGCAGCGCCGGCCCCGGGCCAGTCGGCGGCGGTCACCGCCTGATGCAGCCGCCGGTAAGGGGAAAAATAGACATGGGCGAAGATCAGCATCATGATGATCCCGGTCGCGAACATCAGATTCCAGTGCCGCGGTACGTCATGCCAGTTGCGCCCGCCGATAATGGCGAACATGTCCAGTCCGCTGCCGAGGATCAGCGCCACCGCCAGCCACACCCAAGGGAAGAAGCGCTCGAACACGCCGGCCCACAGCGCCAGGCGCTGCGGCGGCTCGAGCTGCGTGGCAGCCACCGGCCGCAGGCAGAGGTAGGCGAAAAACATGCCGCCGACCCAGACGGCGACGGCGATCAGATGCAGGAACAACAGCAGCGGTACCAGCTTCATGCTTGATTTCCTTTTAGAAGGAGTGTGCGGCGCACCGGTGCAAAGCTGCGCCTGTGGATGAGCGCGACGCCGTGCCGCGCAAGGGCGGCAAGATGCGCCGCGGTCGGATAGCCCTTGTGGCGGTCGAGGCCGTATTGCGGATAGAGTTCGTGCAGGCGCAACATCTCGGCGTCGCGCGCGGTCTTGGCCAGGATGGAGGCGGCGCTGATCGCCGCCACCTGTGTATCGCCACGGACGATGGCGCGCGCGGGCAAGGCGATGGCCGGGCAATGCAGGCCATCGACCTCGATTCCGTCGGGCTGCGGCCACAGCCCGGCGACCGCGCGGGCCATCGCCAGCAGACTGGCTTGCAGGATGTTCAGGGCATCGATTTCAGCGACGCTGCCCTCGGCCACCGCCCAGGCCAGCGCCTGCTCCTTGACCTGCGCGGCCAGGCGTTCCCGGCGCTTGGCCGAGAGCGTCTTGGAGTCGGCCAGGCCTTCGATCGGCCGCGCCGGATCGAGAATCACCGCCGCGGCATAGACCGGGCCGGCAAGCGGGCCACGCCCGGCTTCATCCACCCCGGCCAAGAGGGTCATGCCTGCTGCCTTAACAGCGGCAGAATCGCCGCCGCCGCGCGGTCGGCGGTGTTCTGGCGCAACTGCCGATGGAGTTCGGAAAACAGCCGAAACAGACGCGGGCCAACGACCGGATCGGCGACCAGATTGCCCAGTGCCTGGGCGAGGTTGTCCGGGGTCGCCTCGTCCTGGAGGAACTCCGGCACGACGAAGCGGCCGGCGAGAATATTCGGCAGCCCCACCCAGGGCTGCAGCCGCATCCGCCGCATCAGGCGCCAGGACCAAGGCGACATCTGGTAGGCGATCACCATCGGCTTCTTGTACAGCATCGCCTCCAGCGTCGCCGTGCCGCTCGCCACCAGGACCGCGTCGGCGGCGGCCATGGCGTCGTGCGCGTGGCCGAACAGCAGGGTCAAGGGCAGTTCCTGGGCACCGACGGCCCACAAGGCGGTCTCGAACTGGATGCGTGTCTCGCGCGTCACCAGGGGCACCAGGAAGCGCGCCTGCGGATAGCGAGCGTGCAAGCGCCGGGCGGTCTCGATGAAAGTCACGGCCATGTATTGCAGCTCCGACTGGCGGCTGCCCGGCAGCAGGGCGAAGACCAGACCCTCGGGCTCCAGGTTCAAGCGTTCGCGCGCCGCCTTCTGGTCGGGTTCGAGGGCGATCAGATCGGCGAGCGGATGGCCGACGTAGCAGGCGGGAACGCCATGCTTCCGGTAGAGCGCCGTCTCGAACGGAAACAGGCAGAGCATCTGGCTTACCGCGCGGGCGATGCGGCGCAGGCGCTTGGGTCGCCAGGCCCAGACCGAGGGGCTGACGAAGTGGATCGCGGGAATCCCGGCAGCCTTCAGACGCGCCTCCAGCCAGAGATTGAAATCGGGGGCATCAACGCCGATGAAGGCGTCGGGCGGATCGGCCAGCAAGCGCGCCAACAGCCGCCGGCGGATGCCGGCGATGTCACGGTAGCGGCGCAGCACCTCGGCGTAGCCGCGCACCGCGAGCTTCTCCGCCGGCCACCAGGCGTCCTGCCCCGCCGCCTGCATCTTGGGGCCGCCGATGCCCAGAAAACGGGCGTCGGGAAGATGGGCCTTGAGCGCCTCGATCAGGTGCGCGCCGAGCAGGTCGCCCGAGGCCTCCCCCGCCACCACAGCGATCTTCAGCGGCGCGACCATGTCCGGCTCAGCGCAGAATGCCGCGCCCGGATGCACCCAGGAATTCGCACAGCGGCAGGAGTTCGGGGGTATCCGCAGCCGCCGCGACGATTGCCGCCTGCGCCTCTGCGAGTTTCAGGCCGGACTTGTACAGCGTCTTGTAGGCGCGCCGGATGGCGGTGATCGCGGCCGGGCTGAAGCCCCGGCGCTTCAGGCCCTCGCTGTTGATGCCGTGCGGGCCCGCCGGATTACCCGAGGCGGTGACATAGGGCGGCAAGTCCTGCAGCAGCATGCTGCCTATCCCGGTGAGGCTGTGGGCGCCGATCCGGACGAACTGGTGCACCGCGGTGAAGCCGCCCAGGATCGCCCAGTCGCCGACCGTCACGTGACCAGCGAGCTGCGCATTGTTGGCAAAAATGGTGTGGTCGCCGACCTGGCAGTCGTGCGCCAGATGGACGTAGGCCATGATCCAGTTGTCGCTGCCCAGCCGGGTCACGCCGACATCCTGAATGGTGCCGACATTGAAGGTGCAGAACTCGCGGATGCTGTTGCGATCGCCGATCTCCAGCCGGGTCGGCTCATTGGCGTATTTCTTGTCTTGCGGGACGGCGCCGATCGAGCAGAACTGGAAAATCTGGTTGTCCCGACCGAGCCGGGTGTGTCCGTCGATCACGACGTGGGGACCGATGCGGCAGCCCTCGCCGATCTCGACGTGGGCGCCGATCAGCGAGTAGGCGCCGATTTCCACGCCACGCCCGATCCTGGCGTCCGGATGAACGATGGCGGTCGGATGAATAGTGGCCGGGGCGAGTTCGTTCATGGAATCGCGCGCATGGTGCACAACAGCTCCGCCTCGGCGACCACCTGTTCGCCGATCCGGCCGCGGCCGGAAAACTTCCAGACGCCGCGCATGATGCGACCGATCTCGACATCGAGCAGCAACTGGTCGCCGGCCAGCACCGGCTTCTTGAAGCGGGCGTTATCGATGCCGGCGAAGTAATACACCGATTTTTCGTCGGGCTTGCCACCCAGGGTCTTGAACGAAAGAATGGCGGCAGCCTGAGCCAGCGCCTCGATGATCAGGACGCCGGGCATCACCGGGTGATGCGGGAAGTGGCCGGGGAAGAAAGGCTCGTTGATGCTGACATTCTTCAGCGCCAGGATGCGGCTGCCGGGCACGCACTCCAGCACGCGGTCGACCAGCAGGAAGGGATAGCGATGCGGCAGATATTGCAGGATTTCATGGATGTCCATGGCGCCGCTGCCACCGGCCTGCCCCGGGTCGGATTGGGCGCCCGGCGTGGCGGAGGGTGGGTTGGTGGGGTGGTTCATGTCATTTCTCCAGGATCTGCCAGCCGTGCCACTTGCGCTTCGAGGGCGCGTATTTTATCCGCCATCGCGTCGAGGTGACGCAGTCGCGCGAAATTTTTCAACCACTCGGCGTGCTCCAGAAACGGCACGGCACCAGTGTAATTGCCCGCCCGGGCGATCGACTTTGCCACCAGCGTACCCGCCGAAATGTTCACTCCGTCGGCGATGGTGATGTGGCCCAGGATCACCGCGCCGCCGCCGACCGTGCACCGCCTGCCGATCCTGGCACTGCCGGCGATGCCGACGCAACCGGCGAGCGCGCTGTGAGCGCCGATGCGCACGTTGTGGCCGACCTGGATCTGGTTGTCGAGCTTGACGCCGTCTTCGATCACGGTATCGTCCAGCGCGCCCCGGTCGATGGTGGTATTGGCGCCGATCTCGACGTCGTCGCCAATGACAACACCGCCGATCTGCGGGATCTTGAGCCAGGAACCATCGGCCTCGGGTGCGAAACCGAAGCCGTCCGCGCCGATCACCGCACCGGCGTGGATGATCACCCGCCGCCCGATCACGCAGCCCGGATAGACGCTGACCTTGGCGTGCAGCAGGGAGCCGGCGCCGATCGCAACGCCCTCGCCGATGACGCAGCCCGGACCGATGCGCGCACCCTCCCCGACCGTGCAGCAGGCGCCGATGACGGCGCCGGCGCCGACGCTGACGCTGTCCGGCAGTTGGCAAGCGACCGTCGCCGTCGGATGGATGCCGGGGGGGTTGTTACGATCGGGGTTCAGCCAGCGCGAGACGCGGGCAAAGTAGAGGTAGGGTTCTTCGCAGACGATACAGGCACCCGGGCAGGCAGCGGCGGCCTGGCGCGAGAGGATGACGGCGCCGGCGCGGGTGGTGAGAAGGCTGGCGCGATATTTCGGATGCGCGAGGAAGCTGATTTCGTCCGGGCGGGCTTGCTCCAGCGAGGCGACCTGAACGACGGTCAGGCCGCCGTCGCCGATCAGTTCGCCGCCGAAGCGGGCAACGATCTCGTCGAGCCTGACGGCAGCCACACGCTTACTTGGTGCCGTCGCTCTTGGTGCCGTCGCTCAAGGCCTTGATCACCCGGTCGGTCAGGTCGATGCGCGGGCTGGCATAGACCGCTTCCTGGAGGATGAGGTCATACTTCTCGGTCTCGGCGATATTCTTGATGACCTTGTTGACCTTGTTGAAGATCGCGGCCATCTCCTCGTTCTGACGCAGGTTCAGGTCTTCGCGGAATTCCCGCTGCTTGCGCTGGAAGTCACGGTTCAGCTCGTTGAACGCGCGTTCTTTGTTGCTCCGCTCGGTGTCCGACATGGTGACCGAATTTTTCTCCATGTCTGCCTGCATCGCCTGCAGTTGTTTGGCGACCTTCTGCAAGTCCTGGTCGCGCTTTTCGAACTCCTTCTCGATCTTCTTTTTTGCCTTGGCGGCCTGCGGTGCGTCGTTGAGGATGCGCTGGCTGTTTACGAAGCCGATCTTGAGCTCGGCGCTGGCGGGAGCTGCGGCGAACAGGCAAGCGGCGGCCAGCATCGGGATGAAAATTTTGTTCAACTTTGTTCTCCTTGCGAAAATCAAAACACGGTGCCCATCTGGAATTGCAGGCGCTGGATATTGTCTTCTGGCTTTTTGTTGAGCGGATCGGCGAAGCTGAACTTCAGCGGACCCATCGGCGACGACCAGACCAAGGATACGCCGGCGCTGTAGCGCAGATCGCCCAGGCTGATCTTCTGCCCGCTGCCCCAGACCTGGCCACCATCGACAAAGACGCCCAGGCGTACCGACTTGTCCAGACCCATCCCGGGCATCGGCAGCAGCCACTCGGCGTTGCCGATCAGGCGGCGGTTGCCGCCCAGGCGGGTACCCGTCACCGGATCAATCGGGCCGAGCGAGCTGGTGTCGTAGCCGCGCACCGAACCGATGCCGCCGGCATAGTAATTCTTGAAGAAGGGCAGCGCCCGGCCGCCGTAACCATTGGCTAAGCCGTATTCGGCATTGACCGAGAGCGTACTCTTGCCGGAAAACACCGGAATGAACTGCTGATGCTGGAGGGTGGCGCGATAGTAGTGCAGGCTTCCGCCCGGCAGGCCGATTTCGGCGATGGCGCGGTTGACCGAACCCTTGGTCGGGTAGAAGCGGCTGTCGACGGTGTCCTTGGCCCAGCCGATCGTGCCGAGCAGGGTGGTATTCGACGAGCCGAAGTCGTTCACGTACTGCTGGAACTGCAGCGGACTGTTGCTATCGACGCCGATATCGGTGACGTCGCCGGACAGGCCGAAGGTGACCGAGTCGTCCTCGGTGACCGGCACGCCGTAGCGCACGCCGCCGCCCAGAGACTTGCTGTTGTAGGCACCCACCACCAGGGTACTGGTGTTGGATTTGCGCTGGTACAGATCGAAACCGCGGCTGATGCCGTCGATGGTGTAATACGGGTCGGTGTAGGAGAAGGAATAGACCGAATTGATCTTGCTGGTACTGAGCTGGATGCCCACGTCCTTGCCGCTGCCGAAGAGATTCTGCTGCTGCAACGAGCCGGACAGGACCAGTTTTTCGGAACTGGAGAAGCCGGCACCGACCATCACGCTGCCGGTCGGCTTCTCCTTGACCTTGAAATCGACATCGACCTGGTCGTTGGTGGCAGGAACCGCGGGAGTCTCCACCGTCACGTCGTCGAAATAGCCGAGACGGTCGACTCGGGTGCGCGAGCGGTTGATTTCCTTGCCGTCGTACCAGCTCGCTTCCATCTGGCGCATTTCTCGGCGAATCACCTCATCGCGAGTGCGGGTGTTGCCCGCGATATTGATGTGGCGCACATAGACGCGCCGACCCGGGTCGATGAAAATGGTGAAGGCCACCTGGCGCTTATTCTTGTCGATCTCCGGCGCCGCGTTCACGTTGGCGAAGGCGTAGCCCTCGTTGCCCAGGCGCTCGCTGATCTGCTTGGTGGTCTCGGTCAGCTTCTCGCGCGAGAAGATGTCGCCGGGCTTGATCGTGACCAGCTTCTTCAGCTCCGCCTCGGGCAGCAGCAGCTTGCCGGCCAGCTTGATCGAGGAAACCTGATATTGCGCGCCTTCGGTGATATTGACCGTGATGTAGATGTCCTGCTTGTCGGGGGAGATCGTGACCTGCGTGGAATCGATATTGAACTCGAGGTAGCCGCGGTTGAGATAGTAGGAACGCAGCGTCTCCAGGTCGCCCGCGAGTTTCTGCTTCGAATACTGGTCGTTCTTGGTGTACCAGGTCAGCCAGCCTGGCGTCCTGAGCACGAACAGGTCCTGCAGATCCTTCTCCTTGAAGGCGTGGGCGCCGACGATGTTGATCTCCTTGATCTTGGCGATTTCGCCTTCATCGACCGCGAAATTGATGCCGACGCGGTTCCGCTCCAGCGGCGTGATCGTGGTCGTGACCTGGACGCCGTAGTAGCCGCGGGTCAGGTATTGGCGCTTCAGTTCCTGCTCGGCCTTGTCTACCAGCGAGCGGTCGAAGATCCGCGACTCGGCCAGGCCGACGTCGGCCAGGCCCTTCGTGATCTGTTCCTTCTCGAAGGCCTTCAAGCCGGTGAAGGTGACCGAGGCGATCGCCGGCCGTTCCTCGACCACCACCACCAGCACGCCGTTGTCGATCTCCAGGCGCACGTCCTTGAAGAAGCCGGTCGCGAACAGGGCCTTGATCGCTTGCGCAGCCTTGTCGTCGTTCATGGTCTCGCCGACCTTGACCGGGAGGTAGCTGAACACGGTTCCCGCTTCGGTGCGCTGGATGCCCTCGACGCGGATGTCCTTGACAACGAATGGGGCAAAGGCAGAGGCTGAGCTCGCGAACAGTGCTGCAACCAGTCCAGCGATCAGGTTTTTATTCATTCGGCTATCCGGAAACAAGGCGGTTAATATCGTTGTAGAAGGCGAATGCCATCAGCATTATCAGCAGGCCCAGGCCGATTTGCTGACCGATTTCCATCACCCGCTCGGGAAGCGGGCCGCCCTTGATTATCTCCGCCATATAATACAATAAATGGCCACCATCCAGTATCGGGATGGGCAGCAGGTTGAGCACGCCGAGGCTGATGCTGATCAGTGCCAGAAACGACAGGTAATGGCTCCAGCCGAGCTTGGCGGACTGCCCGGCGTAGTCGGCGATGGTCACCGGCCCGGAGAGATTCTTCCACGACGCTTCGCCGCTGATCATGCGCCCGATCATTGTCAGGGTGAGTACCGAGGTGCTCCAGGTCTGCCTGGTCGCGTGCCCCAGGGCGGGCAGGACGCCGTAGCGCACGGTGGTGAGCATCAGGGCGCGCAATGAAGGATCGTCTTGCACCACGATGCCGAGCCGGCCGATGCGTCGGCCGCCTTCCTTCACCGTCGCCGGGCGCGCCTGCAGCGCGATCTTCGTTCCCTGCCGCAAGAGATCGAAGCTCAGCAGCTGGCCCGGCGAAGCGCGGATCTTCATGGCCAGCTCGCGCCAGTCCGAGACCGGTTGCCCGGCCACGGCGGTGAAGCGATCGCCGACGCGGATCCCCGCCTGTTCGGCCACAGAAGCCTTCGTCACCTCGCCGACCACGGGCGGAAGCGGCGGACGGTAGGGCAAGAGGCCAAGCCGCTGCGGCAGATCGGGGACGGGATCGGCGCCATTGAGCGCGCTGGTATCCAGGCGGCGCAGCGCGATCTCGTGCTGCCGGTTCTCGACCTCTATGGTCACAATCGGCTGCGAGAGCGCCGACTGGATGAGCTCCCAGCGCATCTCCTCCCAGCTCATCACCCGCTTGCCATCGACGGCGCGCACCGCGTCGCCGTCTTTCAGCCCGGCCGCCGCTGCCGCCGTGGCGGCCGGCGGCGCTGCCAGCAGCGGCCGCAACGCCTCCGTTCCGTGCATGAACAGCAGCCAGTAGATCAGGATCGCCAGCAGCAGATTGGCCAGGGGGCCGGCGGCGACCACCAGAAGCCGCTTGCCCACCGGCTGACGGTTGAAGGCGCGCGGCAATTCATGCGCGGCCACCGGCCCTTCGCGTTCGTCCAGCATCTTGACGTAGCCGCCCAGCGGAAAGGCGGCGATCGCCCATTCGGTGCGGTCCCGTCCGAGCCGCTTGAGCCACAGCGGCCGGCCGAAGCCGAGCGAGAAGCGCAGCACCTTGACCCCGATGGCCCGCGCCACGACATAGTGGCCGAACTCATGGACGACGATCAGGGTGCCCAGGGCCAGTGCGAAGGCGGCCAGGGTGAAGGCGAAGTTGCCCGGGCTCATCGGGACCAGCGCGAAAGAGCGGCGCTGGCGGCGGCGCGGGCTTCGCGGTCGGCGTCTTGCACCGCCTCCAGATCCGGCAGCGGCGTGGCGGGCAGCGCATCGAGCACGGCGGCGATGGCATCGGCGATGGCGAGATAAGGCAAGCGGCCGGCGAGGAAGGCAGCCACCGCCACCTCGTTGGCGGCGTTCAGCACGGTGGCGGCGCTGCCGCCGGCGGCGAGCGCCTGATAGGCCAGCGCCAGACAGGGAAAACGGGAGAGATCGGGGCGCTCGAAGTTCAACTGCGCGATCGCGAACAGGTCGAGAGCGGCCACGCCGGCATCGATCCGCTCCGGATAGGCCAGCGCATGCGCGATCGGCGTGCGCATGTCCGGATTGCCCAGTTGCGCCAGCACCGAGCCGTCGGCGTATTCGACCAGCGAATGGATCACGCTTTGCGGATGGATCACCACCTCGATGTTCGCCGCCGGCGCATTGAACAGCCAGTGCGCCTCGATCACCTCCAGGCCCTTGTTCATCATGGTCGCCGAATCCACGGAAATCTTGCGTCCCATCACCCAGTTCGGATGGGCGCAGGCCTGGTCGGGCGTGACCGCGGCGAGTTCCCCGAGCGGCGTTTTGAGGAAGGGGCCGCCCGAAGCCGTGAGCAGGATGCGACGCACCCCCTTGCTGCCGAAGGAACCGTCGTAGTCGGCGGGCAGGGACTGGAACACCGCGTTGTGCTCGCTGTCGATGGGCAGCAAGGTTGCGCCCGAACGGCGCAGCTCGGCCATGAACAGGGCGCCGGCCATCACCAGCACCTCCTTGTTGGCGAGCAGGATGCGCTTGCCCGCGCGCACCGCCGCCAGGGTCGGCGCCAGACCGGCGGCGCCGACGATCGCCGCCATCACGGTATCGACCTCGGGCAATGTCGCCACCTGCGCCAGCGCCGCCGGGCCCGAGAGCACCTCGGTGACCAGGCCCGCCTCAGCGAGCTCCAACGACAGTGTTCGGGCATCGGTCGCGCTCGCCACCACCGCATAGCGTGGCCGGTGGCGCCGGCACTGCCGGGCCAAGACCTCGACGCGGGTATGGGCGGAGAGCGCGACCACCTCGAAGCGCTCCGGATGGCGCGCCACCACGTCGAGCGTGCTGACGCCGATCGAGCCGCTGGCGCCGAGTACGGTCAGGCGCCTTCTCTCGGAGGCTGCCATGTCAGGCGAGATAAGCTGCGGCCAGGGCAAGCAGCGGCAAGGTTGAGGTGAGGCTGTCGATGCGGTCGAGGATCCCGCCGTGGCCGGGCAGCAGTGCGCTGCTGTCCTTGAGGCCGGCCTGGCGCTTGGCCAGCGATTCGAACAGGTCGCCGACGATGCTGACCGCCGTGGCCAGCGCCAGGGCGGCAGCCGCCCCGGCGAACTGGCGGAATCGATCCAGGCGGCCGAGCGCAGCCCCCAGGATCAGGCCGTACAGGATCACCGCCAGGAGCGCGCCGGCGGCACCCTCCCAGGTCTTGCCCGGACTGATGGTCGGGGCGAGCTTGTGCCTGCCCCAGGTATGGCCGGCGAAATAGGCGGCGATGTCGGCGACCCAGACCAGACTCATCGCTGCGAGCAGGAGCAGCGGACTGCGCCGCTGCAGCATCACCATCGCCGCCCAGCTGGGCACGAGCAGCAACCAGCCGAGCAGGAAGCCCACGACATTGGCCTTGAGCGGCCAGCGGCGCGAAAACCACAGCGGCACCAGCAACAGCCAGAAGAGGAGCGACAAAGACCAGATGGCCTGGAGCCAGGCCGCGGGCATGCCGAAAAGGTAGAGCGCTAAGCAGGGGATCAGGATGAGCAATGCATAGATCTTGCGCGCGCGCCCGCCGGCACGCAGCAGTCCGGCCCACTCCCAGGCGCCCAAGCCGATCACCCCTGCGAAGAGCGCAGCGCTTGCCGACAGCGGCAGCAGGAACAGCGCTGTGAGGAGTCCGGCGGCGAGGCACAGCGCGGTGATGACCCGCGTCTTAAGCATCGCGATGCTCGGCCGCCAAGGCGGCCTCGGCGTGCGCGTCGCGGCTCGCCGGCGGCACCTTGCGCTCGCCTTGCAGTTGTTCGCTGGTGCGCCCGAAGCGGCGCTCGCGGCTGCGGTAGGAGGCGATCGCGGCATCGAGCGCGGCGGCATCGAAATCCGGCCAGAGCCTGTCGGTGAAATACAGTTCGGTGTATGCCAACTGCCAGAGCAGGAAGTTGCTGACGCGCTCCTCGCCGCCGGTGCGGATGAACAGGTCCGGCTCGGGCGCATAGGCCATCGCCAGATGCGGCGCGAGGTCGGCCTCGGTGAAATCGCCGCGCTGGTCGGGCTGGGCAGCGAGCATGCGCTCGACCGCCCTCAGGATGTCCCAGCGACCACCGTAGTTCGCGGCGACGGTGAGCGTGAGACGCGTCTCTCCGGCGGTCAGCAACTCGCCGCGGCGGATCAGTTCGACCAGCTTGGGATCGAAGCGGGAGAGATCGCCGACCACCCGGAAACGCACGCCGTTCTTGTGCAGCTTGGTCACTTCATGCTCCAGCGCGCGCATGAACAGGCCCATCAGGAATGACACCTCCTCCGCCGGACGGCGCCAATTCTCGGAACTGAAGGCGAACAGGGTGAGATAGGGAATGCCGCGTTCGATACAGGCCTTGACGATCTCGCGCACGCTCTCGAGGCCGCGCTTGTGGCCGGCGACGCGCGGCAGGAAGCGCTTCTTGGCCCAGCGGCCGTTGCCGTCCATGATGATGGCGACGTGCTGCGGGCCGACGCCGGACTCGGGGATGACCTGGGTGGAACTGGGTGGGCGGCTCAAACCATCTCCCTCCGTTGGCAATGAGACCGCGTTCAGACGGCCATCAGATCCTTTTCCTTTTCCGCGAGCAGCTTGTCGATTTCGGTCACGAAGCGGTCGGTCAGCTTTTGGATCTCGTCCTGGGCGCGGCGTTCGGCATCCTCGGCGATTTCCTTCTTCTTCAGGCCCTCCTTGAGGTGGGCGTTGGCGTCGCGGCGCAGGTTGCGCACCGCGATCTTGGCGTTCTCGCCTTCGTGCTTGACCACCTTGATCAGTTCGCGCCGGCGCTCTTCGGTCAGGGCCGGCATCGGCACCCGGATCAGGTCGCCCTGCGTCGCCGGATTGAGGCCCAGGTCGGCATCGCGGATGGCGCGCTCGACCTTGCCGATCATCGGCTTCTCCCAGGCCTGGACGCCGATGGTGCGGGCATCGATCAGGGTGAGATTGGCGACCTGGCCGATCGGCACCATCGATCCGTAGTAATCGACCTGGACGTGGTCGAGGATGCCGGTGTGGGCGCGGCCGGTGCGGATCTTGCCGAGGTCGGCCTTCAGGGCCTCGAGCGACTTCTGCATCTTCTGTTCGGTGGTCTTCTTGAGTTCGGCGGTCATTCGGATTCTCTCCTCAACAGTGCACCATGGTGCCCTCGTCCTCGCCCTGCACCACGCGCTTCAAGGCACCGGCCTTGAAGATCGAAAAGACGTTGATCGGCAGACGCTGGTCGCGGCACAGCGCCAGCGCCGTGGCGTCCATGACCTTCAGATTGCGGCTGATGGCCTCGTCGAAGCTGATCTTGGTATAGCGCGTGGCGCCGGCATCGAGCATCGGATCGGCGGTATAGACGCCGTCGACCTTGGTCGCCTTCATCACGATCTCGGCGCCGATCTCCGAGCCGCGCAACGCGGCGGCGGTGTCGGTGGTGAAGAAGGGGTTGCCGGTGCCGGCGCCGAAGATCACCACCTTGCCTTCTTCCAGGTAGCGGATCGCCTTGCCCCGGATGTAGGGCTCGACCACCTGCTCGATGTTGAGCGCCGACTGGACGCGGGCATTGACCCCCGCCTGGCGCATCGCATCGGCCAAGGCCATGGCGTTCATCACCGTGGCCAGCATGCCCATGTAGTCGGCCGTGGCCCGGTCCATGCCGGTGGCGGTGCCGGCCAGACCGCGAAAGATGTTGCCGCCGCCGATCACCACCCCGATCTCGACGCCGAGCTCGACCACGGCGGCGATCTCGGCGACGATCCTGGCCAGCGTGGCGCGGTTGATGCCGTAGGCGTCGTCGCCCATCAGGGCCTCGCCCGAGAGCTTGACCAGGATGCGCTTGTAGGCGGTGGGCATGCCCGCGACTACTTGGCGGCGGCAGCGGCTGCCTGGGCGGCCACCTCGGCGGCGAAATCGTTCTGCTTCTTCTCGATGCCCTCACCGACGATGTAGAGGGTGAAGCCCGCCACGCTCGCGTTGCGGCCCTTCAGCAGCTGCTCCACGGTCTGCTTGTCGTCCTTGACGAAGGGCTGGCCGAGCAGGGTCACTTCCTTCAGGTACTTCTGCACGGTGCCCTCGGCGATCTTGTCCAGCATCGCTTCTGGCTTGCCGGCTTCGCGCGCCTTTTCGATGGCGATGCGCCGCTCGGTATCCAGCAGTTCGGCCGAAACGCCCGCGGCGTCGAGCGACTTGGGCTTGGAGGCGGCGATGTGCATCGCCAGATCGCGGGCCAGTTGCTCGTCGCCGCCGACCAGGTCGACGATCACGCCGATCTTGGCGCCGCCATGGACGTAGCTCGCCAGCCGGCCCTTGGCCGCGATCCGGACGAAGCGGCGGATCGAGAGATTCTCGCCGATCTTGCCGATCAGCGCGGTGCGCGTGGCTTCCACCGTCTTGTCGCCGAGGCTCATGGCCGAGAGCGCGGCAACATCGGCCGGATCGTTCTTGGCCACCAACTCGGCCAGGTTCCGGGTGAAGGCCAGGAAGTCGTCGTTCTTGGCGACGAAGTCGGTCTCGCAGTTGACCTCGATCATGCTGCCCAATTTGCCGTCGGCCGAGAAATAGCTGCCGACGATGCCTTCCGCGGCGACGCGGCCGGCCGCCTTGCTGGCCTTGCTGCCGAGCTTGACGCGCAGGATCTCCTCGGCCCGGGCGAGATCACCCTCGGCTTCGGTCAGCGCCCGCTTGCATTCCATCATCGGCGCGTCGGTCTTCTCGCGCAGTTCCTTCACCATGCTTGCGGTAATTTCCGCCATTGTCTTGCTCCACTCAAATGCATTGAAACCACGGAGGCATCGCTAGCCCCCGTGTCTATGTGCTACTCCGCCGCGTCCTCGACTTCGACGAATTCGTCTTCGCCGGCCACCGCCGCCAGCACCTCATTGAAGGATTCGCTGCGACCCTCCAGGACGGCGTCGGCGACGCCGCGGGCATAGAGGCGGATGGCGCGGCTGGAGTCGTCGTTGCCGGGAATGAGGTAGCTCACGCCTTCGGGCGAGTGATTGGTGTCGACCACGCCGATCACCGGGATGCCCAGCTTGCCGGCTTCGGTGATGGCGATCTTGTGGTAACCGACGTCGATCACGAACAGGGCGTCGGGCAGGCCGGCCATGTCCTTGATGCCGCCGATGCTCTTCCGGAGCTTGTCCATCTCGCGCTGGGACATTAGCGCCTCCTTCTTGCTCATGCGCTCGAAGGTGCCGTCCTGGGACATCTGTTCCAGGTCCTTGAGACGCTTGATCGACAGCTTGACCGTCTTGAAGTTGGTCAGCATGCCGCCTAGCCAGCGCTCGTCGACAAAGGGCATGCCGGCGCGTTGCGCTTCCTCGGCGAGGATTTCGCGCGCCTGGCGCTTGGTGCTGACGAACAGGATGCTGCCTTTCTTGGCCGAGAGCTTCTTGACGAAACTCATCGCCTCCTGATATTTGGTCAGGGTCTTCTCGAGGTTGATGATGTGGATCTTGTTGCGATGGCCGAAGATGTAGGGAGCCATCTTCGGATTCCAGAAACGCGTCTGGTGGCCAAAGTGCACACCCGCCTCCAGCATTTGCCGCATGGTCGTCGTGGTCATGATGAATCTCCGAAAGGGTTGGTCCGCCGCCCGGCTGTTGAGCCCCAATCGTGATACCGTGATCGGAGCACCCTGTTCGCCGCCGGACGTGTGAATTTTGCCGGGCCCGGATCGACCGATTGGCCGTGCCGAACAAGACAAGCGGCGGATTATAACGGTTTTGCCGGAGCTTCTTCAAGTTAGGCATCATTTCTCCGGCGCTGCGGGTAGAATTTCGCCCGACGCCACTTTTCTGTCCGCCCATGAGCATCACGCCCAAGACTCCGTTTGAAATCGACAAGATGCGCATCGCCGGACGCTTAGCCGGTGAGGTGCTCGACTACATCGAGCCCTTCGTCGTGCCGGGGGTGAGCACCGCCGAGCTCGACCGCCTCTGTCACGACTACATGGTTGACGTCCAGGGCTGCATCCCCGCCCCGCTCAACTACGCGCCGCCCGGTTACGCGCCCTACCCCAAGTCGATCTGCGCCTCGATCAACCATCAGGTATGCCACGGCGTGCCCAATGAGCGGCCGCTGAAAAAGGGCGACATCGTCAATCTCGACATCACCACCATCAAGGACGGCTATCACGGTGACACCAGCCGGATGTTCGTGGTCGGCGGCGAGGGCTCGATCCTCGCCAAGCGGCTGTGCGCGGTCACCCACGAATGCCTCTGGGAGGGTATCGTCAGGGTGCGCCCGGGGGCGAGGCTGGGCGACATCGGCGCGGCGATCCAGAAGCACGCCGAGAGCAACGGCTTCTCGGTGGTGCGGGAATTCTGCGGCCACGGCATCGGCCTCAACTTCCACGAAGAGCCGCAGGTGCTGCACTACGGCAAGCCCGGCACCGGCCTCGAACTTTTCACCGGCATGACCTTCACCATCGAACCGATGATCAACGCCGGCAAGGCCGCGATCTCGGAACTGCCCGACGGTTGGACCATCGTCACCAAGGATCGCAGCCTGTCCGCGCAGTGGGAGCACACCATCCTGGTGACCGAGAACGGTTACGAGGTGCTGACGCTGTCCGCAGGCGCGCCGCCCAAGCCCGCCTGCGTCGCGTGAGCCAATCATGAGTTCGCCGGCCAGAGCCGAAGCACCCAGTCTGGTGCCGCGGCTGCGCGCCGCCCTGCAGCAGGGCGGCGCGCGGCTCGAAGCCGCCTACCGTGCCAGCGCCAACGCCGCCGCCATGGCGCACGGCCGGGCGGCGCTGGTGGACTCGGTCTTGGGCGAGATCTGGCGGCACTACGCGCTGCCAGACCCCCTGGCGCTGGTCGCGGTCGGCGGCTACGGCCGCGGCGAACTGTATCCGGCCTCCGACGTGGATCTGCTGCTGCTCCTGCCCGACGAACTTCACGCCGATCATCAGCTACCGATCGAACAGATGGTCGGCGTGCTTTGGGACATCGGCCTGGACGTCGGGCACAGCGTGCGCAACGTCGCCCAATGCGTTGCCGAAGCCGACCGCGACATCACCGTCCAGACCAGTCTGCTCGAAGCCCGGCTCCTGGCTGGCTGCCCCGAGACCTTCACCCAGTTCCAGGAGGCCATGAGCGCGCACCGGGATCCGCAGGCTTTCTTCAAGGCCAAGCGGCTCGAACAGGAGGAGCGCTACGCCCGCCACAACGACACGCCCTACAGCCTCGAACCCAACTGCAAGGAGAGCCCCGGCGGTTTCCGCGATCTCCAGGCGATCCTGTGGATCAGCCGAGCCGCCGGGCTAGGCAGAAACTGGCGCGAACTGGCAGCGAACGGACTGCTGCTGCCGACGGAAGCACGGCAGTTGGAGCGGGTCGAGACCTTCCTGCGCCACGTCCGCATCCGCCTGCACTATCTCGCCCATCGGCGCGAAGAGAAGCTGATGTTCGATTACCAGGAGGCGCTGGCGCAGGCTTTCGGCATCACCGCCAGCGCCACCAAGCGCGCTTCCGAGCTCCTGATGCAGCGCTATTACCAGAACGCCAAACGCATCACCCAGTTGAACACCCTGCTGCTGCAGAACCTCGGCGAGCGCATCTTCCCCGCCGCCCGGACGATCCCGGTCGCCGTCAGCGAAAACTTCCAGATGGTGCGCGAGCTCCTCGACGTGCGCGACGAACAACTGTTCGAGCAGCAGCCGCGCGCCATTCTGGAGAGCTTCCTGCTGCTGCAGCAGCGCAGCGAACTGAAGGGCATGACGGCGCGCACCCTGCGCGCGCTGTGGCGCGCACGCGGCCGCATCGATGCCGCCTTCCGCCGCGATCCTGACAACCGCGCCCTGTTTCTGTCGCTGTTCCGGCAGGAGCGCGGACTGGTGCATGAATTCCGGCGCATGAACCAGTACGACATCCTCGGCCACTACCTGCCGGCCTTCGGCAGGATCGTCGGGCAGATGCAGCACGACCTGTTCCACGTGTATACCGTCGACCAGCACATCCTGCAGGTGATGAGGAACGTCAGGCGCTTCACCATGCCCGAGTTCGCCCACGAATACCCGCTGTGCAGCCGCCTCATGGCCGGTTTCGAGCGCCACTGGCCAATCTACGTCGCGGCGCTGTTCCACGACATCGCCAAGGGTCGCGGCGGCGACCACTCCAAGCTCGGCAAACGGGACGCGCGGCGTTTCTGCAAGGACCACGGGATGGCGCCGGAGGACAGCGAGCTCGTGGTGTTTCTGGTCGAACACCACCTGACCATGTCGGCGATCGCGCAAAAACAGGATCTCGGCGATCCGCGGGTCATCGCCGACTTCGCCGCCGTGGTCAAGACCGAGCGGCGTCTGGTCGCGCTCTATCTGCTCACCGTCGCCGACATCCGCGGCACCAGCCCCAAGGTCTGGAACGCCTGGAAAGGCAAGCTGCTCGAAGACCTCTACGCCGCCACACGCCGCCTGCTCGCCGGCGCCACGCCGCAACAGGCGGTGGGCCTGGCCGGCCGCCAGGAGGAGGCGCGGAGCATGCTGCGCCTGCACGGCCTGCGCCCGGGCGTCGAGGAGGCGCTGTGGCGGCAGCTCGACACCGTCTATTTCATGCGCCACGACGCCGAAGAGATCGCCTGGCACGCGCGCGTGCTCTACCACCGCCCCGAGGCCGCCGAGCCGGTGGTCAAGGCGCGCCTGAACCAGGTGGCCGAAGGCCTGCAGGTGATGATCTACACCGCCGACCAGCCGCTGCTGTTCGCCCGCCTGTGCGGCTTCTTCAGCCGCCTGGGCTATTCGATCGCCGACGCCAAGATCCACACCACGCGCCACGGCTATGCGCTGGACAGCTTCATTCTGCTCGACCCCAGCCACCACCTGCCCTACCGCGACATGGTGGCGCTGATCGAACACGATCTGGTGGAACAACTGCAACGCCGCCCCCCGATCGAGGCTCCGGCCACCGGACGGCTGTCGCGCCAGGTGCGGCACTTTCCGATCACCCCGGAAGTCGGCATCCGTGCCGACGAGCATGGACAGTATTACGTCATGTCGGTGATGGCCGCCGACCGCCCCGGCCTGCTGTACTCGATCGCGCTGGTGCTGGCGCGCCACGGCGTCGATCTGCACACCGCCAAGATCGCCACGCTGGGCGAGCGCGTCGAGGACACCTTCCTGATCAGCGGCGCCGAGCTGGCTCAGACCGGAACCCTGGTGCGGATCGAGCAGGAATTGCTCGAAGTCCTGCAGGTTTAGTCCTCCGCCGGCGCATTGCCTGCTGGAAACAACTGGTCGGTGAAGCCGAACGAACGGAAGTCGCTAATCCGCATCGGGTAGAGGATGCCGTCCAGGTGGTCGCACTCGTGCTGCACGACGCGGGCGTGGAAGCCCTCCACCTCGCGCTCGAAGCGCCGGCCCGAAGGGTCCTGGCCGCAATAGCGCAACTGCTGCCAGCGCGGCACCCGCCCGCGCAGGCCGGGCAGCGACAGGCAGCCCTCCCAGCCCGCCTCGATTGCTTCCGACAGCGGTTCCAGCTCCGGATTGATCAGCACCGTGAACGGCACCGCTTGCGCCTCGGGATAGCGCAGGTTGGATTCGAAGCCGAAGATCACCACGCGCAGGGACACGCCGATCTGCGGCGCCGCGAGACCCGCACCGTCCAGGTGGCGCATGGTGTCCTGCATGTCCTCGATCAATGTCGCCAGCTCGGGCGTGCCGAACATCACCACCGGCTGCGCCCGCAAGAGCAGGCGCGGGTCGCCCATGCGCAGCACCTCGCGGATCATGCGCAGTCCTCGCACAAGGCCTCGATCACCTTGCGCACCCGCACCATCGCCTGCTGCAGCACCGCCTCTAGATGCTCGAAGCGGATGGCGCGGGCGCTGTCGGCGCGGCCGGCCGCCCAGTTGGCGACCACCGTGAGCGCGGCGTAGGGAATAGCGGCCTCGCGCGCCAGCGCTGCCTCGGGCATGCCGGTCATGCCGACGACGTGGGCGCCGTCGCGCTCGAAGCGATCGATCTCGGCGGCGGTCTCCAGGCGCGGCCCCTGGCTCGCCGCATACACCGCGCCGTCAGCGATCGCCTCGCCGGCGCGCGCCGCCGCGGCGAACAAGGTCTGGCGCAGCGCCTCGTCGTAAGGTTCGGTGAAGTCGATATGCACCACCGGCACATTCTGGCTGTCGTGGAAGGTCATCTGCCGGCCCCAGGTGTAGTCGATGATCTGATGGGGAATCACCAGCATGCCCGGGGCGAGGTCGGCGCGGATGCCGCCGACCGAGGCGACCGAGACGATGCGCGTGGCCCGCGCCGCTTCGGCCAGTGCCCAGATGTTGGCGCGGTAATTGACGAGGTGCGGCGGTATCGTGTGGCCGTAGCCGTGGCGCGCCAGGAAGACCACTTCCCGGCTGCCGATGCGGCCGAAGCTGAGCGCCCCCGAGGGTTCGCCGTAAGGGGTGCGCACCACCTGCTGGCGGAAGACGTCGAGACTGGCGAGCTGAGTCAGGCCGCTGCCGCCGATGATTGCCAGCATGAGTCGATGCCCCTCGGGAAAAGCGCGGATTCTAGCACCTGCTGGCGGCAGGCGATCGACGGAAGGCCGGCACGGTGTGTTACAATGCTGCCCCCATTGTGCACTGCAAAAATCCATGTCCCGCTCCATCCGCAACATCGCCATCATTGCCCACGTCGACCACGGCAAGACCACGCTGGTGGATCAACTGCTGCGCCAGTCCGGCACCTTCGCCGCCCACCAGCACGTCACCGAACGGGTCATGGACTCGAACGATCTGGAGAAGGAGCGCGGCATCACCATTCTCGCCAAGAATTGTGCGATCGACTTCGAAGGCACCCACATCAACATCGTGGACACCCCGGGCCACGCCGACTTCGGCGGCGAGGTGGAGCGCGTGCTGTCGATGGTCGATGGCTGCCTGCTGCTGGTCGATGCCGTCGAGGGGCCGATGCCGCAGACCCGCTTCGTCACCAGGAAGGCGCTGGCGCTGGGATTGAAGCCGATCGTCGTGATCAACAAGATCGACCGCCCCGGCGCCCGTCCGGACTGGGTCATCAGCCACACCTTCGACCTGTTCGACAAGCTCGGCGCGACCGAGGAGCAGCTCGATTTTCCGGTGGTGTTCGCCTCGGCCCTGAACGGCTACGCGATGCTCGATGCCACCCAGCAAGGCAGCGACATGAAGCCCCTGTTCGAGGCGATCATCGAGCATGTCGCCCAGCCCAACGTCGATGTCGATGGGCCGCTGCAACTGCAGATCTGCTCGCTCGACTACTCCAGCTACGTCGGCCGCATCGGCATCGGCCGGATCACCCACGGCAAGATCAAGCCCGGCCAGGAGGTCGCGGTGATGTACGGCGACGAGGCCCGCGGTCGTTCCAAGATCGGCCAGATCCTGATGTTCAAGGGGCTGGAACGCGAACAGGCTTTGGCAGCCGAAGCGGGCGACATCGTCCTGATCACCGGCGTCGAGCAGGTCGGCATCGGCGTCACCATTTGCGACACCGAAAATCCTGTCGGCATGCCGCCGCTCAAGGTGGATGAGCCGACGCTGACCATGAATTTCCAGGTCAATACCTCGCCCTTCGCCGGCAAGGAAGGCAAGTACGTCACCAGCCGCCAGTTGCGCGAGCGGCTGAACAAGGAGCTGCTGGCCAACGTCGCGCTGCGCGTCGAGGAGACCGAAGATGCCGACATCTTCCTGGTTTCCGGCCGCGGCGAACTGCATCTCACCATCCTGCTCGAAACCATGCGGCGCGAAGGCTACGAGCTGGCCGTCTCGCGGCCGCGGGTGATCATGAAGGAGGTCAATGGCGAGAAGCTGGAGCCCTACGAACTGCTCACCGTGGACATCGAAGAGGCCCATCAGGGCGGCGTCATGGAAGAACTCGGCCGCCGTCGCGCCGATCTTCAGGACATGCAGTCGGACGGCAAGGGCCGGGTGCGGCTCGAATATCGCATTCCGGCGCGCGGACTGATCGGCTTCCAGGGCGAGTTCATGACCCTGACGCGGGGCACCGGCATGGCCAGCCACATTTTCGACGATTACGGTCCGCTCGCCGGGATCATGGCCGAGCGCCGGAACGGCGTCCTGATCTCGGCCGAGAACGGGCCGGCGGTGGCCTACGCGCTATGGAAGCTGCAGGATCGCGGCCGCATGTTCGTGTCGCACAACGACCCGCTCTACGAGGGCATGATCATCGGCGTGCACAGCCGCGACAACGACCTGGTGGTCAATCCGATCAAGGGCAAGCAGCTCACCAACGTCCGCTCCTCGGGCACCGACGAAGCGGTGCGCCTGGTGCCGCCGATCCAGATCACCCTGGAGTCGGCGGTGGAATTCATCGCCGACGACGAGCTGGTGGAGATCACGCCCAAGTCGATCCGCATCCGCAAGCGCTACCTCACCGAGATCGAGCGCAAGCGCGCCAGCCGCGCCGCCGCCTGAAACAGTAAGTTCCCTTCGGGGGACTTACTTCAGCGCATACACCGCGGGCAGATTGCGCCAGGCGCCGTGGATGTCCATGCCGCAGCCGAACAGGTAGCGGTCGGGCAGCCTCAAGCCGACGAAGTCGGCGGCGACGGGTTTTTCCCGGCCCAGTTCCTTCTCGACCAGGACCGCCGCATAGACCGCCGCCGCCCCCCGCGCCAGCAGGCGCGCCTTGATCGCCGCCAAAGTGATGCCCGCGTCGAGAATATCGTCGACCACCAGCAGCGTGCGCCCGGCGAGCTCCGTGCGCGGCTCCACCAGCCAGCGGAGCGCGCCGCCGCCGGTGGCGCCGTCGTAGCGGGTGGCGTGGAGATAATCGAAATCCAGCGGGAAGGGCAGCAGCGGCAGGAGCTGTCCGGCGAACACCGCCGCCCCGCTCATCACCGCCAGCACCAGCGGCTGACGCCCGGCGAGCTGCGCGCTCACCTCGCCGGCGACCCGACCGATCGCCGCCGCGACCTCGGCTGCCGAGCAGACCTGTTCCGCACTATCGAGAATAGCCTGCGCCTCTTCCCGGCTCAGCATGGCAGCGTCAGCGCGTCCGGCCGGCGCCGCCCAGATAGGCGGTGAATTCCGCGCCGACCTCGGGATGGCGCCGGCCGAACTCGACCATGGCTTCCAGATAGCCCAGCTTGGAGCCGCAATCGTAGCGCTCTCCGGCGAAGCGGTAGGCCAGCACCTGCTGCTCCGCGAGCAGCGCACCGATGCCGTCGGTGAGCTGGATCTCGCCGCCCGTGCCCGGCTGCACCTGTTCCAGGTGATGGAAAATGCGCGGCGTCAGGATGTAGCGGCCGATCACCGCCAGCGTTGACGGGGCATCCTCGGGCCTGGGCTTCTCGACGATGGCGCTGATCCGCTCGACCCGATCGGCCAGCGGCTGCGTGGCGACGATGCCGTAGCGCCGGGTCTGGCTGCGCGGCACCTCCTCGACGCCGAGCACCGAACAATTGTAGTAGTCGTAGGCATCGACCATCTGCCGCATCACCGGCGGCCGGCCGTCCAGCAGATCGTCGGCGAGCAGCACCGCGAAGGGTTCGTCATTGACCACCGGCTTGGCGCACAGCACGGCGTGTCCCAGGCCCAGCGCCTCGGCCTGGCGGATGTAGATGCAGTTGATGTGCTTGGGCAGGAGGTTCCGGACGAACTCCAGCAATTCGGTCTTGCCGCGCCGCTCCAGTTCGCTCTCCAGCTCGTAGGCCTTGTCGAAGTGGTCTTCGATCGCCCGCTTGCTGCGGCCGGTGACGAAGATCATGTCGCTGATGCCGGCGGCGGCGGCCTCTTCGACCGCATACTGGATCAGCGGCTTGTCGACGATCGGCATCATCTCCTTGGGGCTGGCCTTGGTGGCCGGCAGGAAGCGGGTGCCCATGCCCGCGACCGGGAATACCGCCTTGGTGACTTTTTTCATTGTTCCATGATCTCCAGGAGTTGTGCCTCATCGATGATGGCAACGCCCAGTTGCCGCGCCTTTTCCAGTTTGGAACCGGCATCGCTGCCGGCGACGACGAAGTCGGTGTTGTTCGACACCGAGCCGGCCACCCGTCCGCCCCTGGTCTCGATCATTTCCTTGGCTTCTTCGCGGCTCAGGCTCGGCAGTGTGCCGGTCAGCACGAAGCGCCTGCCTGCGATACGGGAAGTCGCCGCGGGCGCCGCGGCGCTGTCGGGCCAATGGACGCCGGCGGCCAGGAGCTGAGCGATGACATCCAGATTATGCGCCTCGGCGAGGAAGTGGCGGATCGAGGCCGCGACCACCGGTCCGATTTCCGGCACCCGCATCAGTTGCGCCTCGTCTGCCGTCAACAACGGCTGCAGCTTGCCGAAGTGGCGCGCCAGATCCTTGGCGGTGGCCTCGCCGACGTTGCGGATGCCCAGCGCATAGATGAAGCGGGAGAGCGTGGTCTCTTTGCTCTTGTCGATCGCCGCGAGCAGATTGGCAGCCGATTTTTCGCCCATGCGCTCGAGTCCCGACAGGACCGACGGGTCGAGGCGATAGAGATCGGCGGGGGTGCGCACGATGCCGGCATCGACCAGTTGCCCGACCAGCTTCTCGCCCAACCCCTCGATGTCCAGCGCCAGGCGCGAGGCGAAGTGCGAGAGCGAACGTTTGCGCTGCGCCGGGCAGTAGAGGCCGCCGGTGCAGCGCAGGATGATCTCGTCCTGCGGCTGCTCCACCCGCGAACCGCACACCGGGCAGACGTGGCCGATCGCTGCGAGCAGGTCGTAGCGCTGCGCCTCGTGCGGACGCAGCTCGGGCACCACCGCCACCACCTCGGGAATCACGTCGCCGGCGCGGCGCACGATCACCGTGTCGCCGATGCGCACGTCCTTGCGCGCGATCTCGTCCTGGTTGTGCAGCGTCGCGTTGGTCAGCGTCACGCCGCCGACGAATACCGGCGCCAGCCGCGCCACCGGGGTCAGCGCGCCGGTGCGGCCGACCTGGACGTCGATCGCCAGCACCTGCGTCGTCGCCTCCTCCGCCGGAAACTTGTGGGCGATGGAAAACCGCGGCGCGCGCGAGACGAAGCCCAGTTTTTCCTGGTCGGCGAGGCGATCGACCTTATAGACCACGCCGTCGATGTCGTAGGGAAGATTGCGCCGTATCGCGGCGATATGGCGGAAATAGCCGAGCAGACCGGGCAGGCCCCGCACCACTTCGCGCTCCTCGGCCACCGGCAGGTCCCAGCGGACAAGTTGATTCATCAGCTCGGAGTGGGTGGCAGCCGGGTGGGTGATCTCGGCCACGCCATAGGCGAAGAAGCGCAGCGGCCGCGCCGCGGTGATCTTCGGGTCGAGCTGACGCAGGCTGCCGGCGGCGGCGTTGCGCGGATTGACGAACTCCCGGGCGGCCATGGCGCGCTGCTGTGCGTTCAGTTTCTCGAAGTCGCGGCGCGGAATCAACACTTCGCCGCGCACCTCCAGCCGCTCCGGAATCCCGGTGCCGCTCAGGCGCAGCGGAATGTTCCGGACGGTGCGCAGGTTCTGCGTCACGTCTTCGCCGGTGAAGCCGTCGCCGCGCGTCGCCCCCTGCACCAGCAGGCCCGCTTGGTAGATCAGGGTGACGGCCAGACCGTCGAACTTGGGTTCGACCGCGTAATCGACCGCGCCGTCCGCCGCGCCGGGCTCCAGCACCTCCCGGCAGCGGCGGTCGAAGGCCGCGACCTCCTCCTCGCTGAAGGCGTTGTTGAGCGAGAGCATCGGTACCCGGTGCGCGACCTTGCCGAACTCGGGCAGGGGCGCGCCGCCGACCCGCTGCGTCGGCGAATCGGGCGTGAGCAGTTCGGGGTGCGCCGCCTCCAACTGCTGCAGCTCGCGGAACAGCCGATCGTAGTCGGCGTCGGCAATGATCGGCTGATCGAGAACGTAATAGGCACGGTTGTGCTGCTCGATCTCGGCGCGCAGCGCTGCCGCGCGCTCGACCTGGGCACGGCTGGCGGGCATCGTCGCTTCAGGAATACAGGCGCCGCGCGCGCCGGCCGCCGGCGGGGATGTCCTGGGCGGCCATCTTCTGCTGGAATTCGCCGATCTTGGCGCGGATCTGGGCAAACGCCGCGGCCGAGAGCGGCGCGCGCTGATCGTCGACTAGCAGGCCGTCCTGTTGCGCCGTCAGCTCGCGCGCCAGCGAAAGCAGGCGGTCGAAGGCGGCCGGGCCGTCGGCGACCAGAGGCACGTCGAGGCTCAGGGTGACGCCGGAGCCGTCCGCGCCGCCCGGGACGCCGAGGGTGAACTGGCATTGCCCGGCGGCGTCCACCGCCTGGTAGCTGCCGTCCGCACCGGCCCGCAAGCCGGCCGTCTCGATCAGGGCGAGCAGACGGTCGCGGTCGAGGGCGGCGCCGCTGGCGCTCACCACATTGATCCCTAAGCGCCAGTCCACGCCGGCACAAAACCGGTCGAGCCGCTCCGCCTGTTCGAGCACCGCCGCCGGTTCGGGCAGTTCGACCGCGGCGGAATAACGCACCGCCAGTTGCCTGGCCGCCGCCAGGTGGCGGGCGAGATCGGCCTCGCCCAGGGGTCCGCCGCGATCGGCCAGTTGCAGCGCCGCGACCAGCTGCCGGTAAGAACCGGCCGCTTCGGCACCCAGTGACCGCCAGCGGCCGCCGCCGTCTTGCCCGATCCAGCAAAAGCGCAGCCCGTCAGCCGTAGCCGCGGTAAGGAAGCCCGATGCCTGGAGCGCTTCGGCTGCCCGGAAAGCTATCAGGCAATCGACGACCGGGTCGGCCAGTTCCAGCGGCGGCGCCCCGGTCTCGACCATCGCTTCGACTTCGGCTTCACCGTCGGCCTCGTCGGGCGCCGCGAACACCGGTTCGATGCGGCCGTCCGGGGGATACCCGGGCCCGGAGTCGGCGTCTGGGACTGGGTCAGCGGCGTCGCCGGCGAGCAGCACGTCGACGTGGCCGCCGTCGAAGATGCGCAGGGCCTGACGTCGCTGGCGATGCTCCTGCCACTTGTTGTAGAGCCAGACCGCGGCCACGGCGATGGCGCCGAAGACGATCAGGCTCACTTGAAATCCGTTCGGCGGCCAGAAGTGCATCACGCGGCGACCTCCTCGCTCATGCGCAGCGCTTCCTCCATATCGACCTCGACCACCCGGGAGACGCCCTGCTCCTGCATGGTCACGCCGATCAGCTGCTGCGCCATTTCCATGGCGATCTTGTTGTGGCTGATAAACAGGAACTGGGTCTGTTGCGACATGCGCTTGACCATGGCGCAGAAGCGCTCGGTGTTGCTGTCGTCCAAGGGCGCATCGACCTCGTCGAGCAGGCAGAAGGGCGCCGGGTTCAGCTGGAACAGCGCGAACACCAGCGCCGTCGCGGTCAGCGCCTTCTCGCCGCCGGAGAGCAGATGGATGCTGCTGTTCTTCTTGCCGGGCGGCTGCGCCATGACCTGGATGCCGGCATCGAGAATCTCATCGCCGGTCAGGATCAGCCGCGCCTCGCCACCGCCGAAGAGCTGCGGGAAGAGCGTGCCGAAATGGCTATTGACGCTGTCGTAGGTCTGCTGCAGTTGCTCGCGCGTCTCGCGGTCGATGCGGCCGATCGCGTCCTCGAGCGTGCTGATGGCCAGGGTCAGGTCCTGCGCCTGGGCATCGAGATAGCCCTGGCGCTCCTTGGCGCTGTTGAGCTCATCGACGGCGGCGAGATTGACCGCACCCAGCGCCTCGATCTCCTGGCCCAGGCTGACGATGTCCGCCGCCAGCGCCGACTCCTTGAGCCCGGGCAGCAGTTCGGCGGCGAGCCCGGCCTCCTGGTCCAGGCCGACGCCGGCCTCGGCCAGGCGTGCCGCATACTGCTCCTGGTTCAAGCCGGCCGCCTGCGCCTTCAGGCGCTGATCGTTGATGCGCTCGCGCAAGGGGTGCAGTCCCTGTTCGACGCTCAGCCGCGATTCGTCCAGGCCGCGCAATTCGCCGGCCGCGCCCTCGAGGGCGTTGCGCCGGCTGGTCGCCAACACCTCCTGCGCGGAGCGCAGCGCGAGCGCCGCCTGCAGCTCCTCTTGCAGCATCTCGTCACCGCTCACCGCCTGTTCGCTCTCGGCCACCGCCTTGTCGGCGCTGACGCGCGCGAGCTGAGTCCTGGCCGTTCCCAGGGCGCGCTCGTTGTCCGCGAGCTTGGCGGTGCACTCGCGCTCGGTGAAGCGCAGTTCCTGGGCTTCGCGCGCCAACGCCTGCTCCTGACTCCTGGCCTCGCGCAGCGCCGTGTCGCAATCGCGCTGCGCCGCCATGGCCAGATCGAGACGGCCGCGGGCCGCTTCGAGCGCTGCGCGGTGGCTCTCTGCCTGCTCCTCGGCGCGCGCCAGTTCC
>MLJW01000068.1_pt1 | contig 131519 bp, 132 predicted proteins | sample 888231 | NCBI WGS metagenome assembly MLJW01 (sample SAMN05788063, study PRJNA343431) | mine drainage metagenome | isolation source: sample collected from the inflow into an acid mine drainage treatment plant... | place: Germany: Lusatia, lignite mining district | reverse complement strand
GCTGCACTCGACGCTGGGCTACAAGTCACCGACTCAGTTCTTGAGTGACTGGCTTACCGCTCAGCAAAAGGAAAAACTGGTAGCATGAAACCCACCTCTTGGAAGACGATAAACCGAGGGAAGGTCAGTATGGGCAAGGATAACCCCCCAGAGTGATGAAGTTTGCGTACACAGTTCAGCGTTCGAACTAATACCATCGTATGACATTCGACTGTTCATTTATATCGATATATATTCAAGTAGGTAAAAACTTACCTATTGCTCATATCTTCGCTGCCCCGCTCAAAGCTACGCAGCTGATGGCCTAGAGAAGATATTTCAGAATCCGCCATGTTCCCGCCTCATCAACAGATTTCATTTTCTTGACTATATATCATATTGTGATATATTAAATCCTGCAGCTGAAGGAAGCTACTTGACGTGCATAGGTTTGGTAAATAACTTGGGTTGGTGCGGATTTTGTTTTCAAGCCATTTTTTGGCATTGTTGAATTTTATAGCGATAAAAGGGTCTACCAGATACTGCGGTCGACTTTGTCTGCATACGATCAAAAAGGCTAACTGCCAAATTTGCATCCACTCAAATGAACAGATCATTAGTCACCGTGTCTCGAAGTAATTAAGGCTCAAGCGTTCAAACAATTGGCTTGGTGGCGTATCCAATGCAGAACCAACAGGAGATAAATCATGAACCCGACTGCTATAGCCCTTGGAATAGGAATCATCTTGGGCATGATACTTTTTTTCGTATGTATGGGCACTGGCCTGCTTGACAAATTGCTGGCATCGATGGAGAACTGGTTCAGCTGGTTCAGCAGATAGAGCAGATCGGACTTGTCTGCTCAATCGCGGTGCTACATACCCAGTAACAATTCCGTGTTTTGTTCGGATTAAATAATTATTTCGTCCGGGACGATTTAATTTCACATTAAAATCACCTGACTGCATATCAAGATCCCCATAGCGGCCAAACAAGGTTCCTGTTCGCGGACTTTAAACTTGGCACGACCCACCGTCGTCTCGAAGAAAAACTTCAGGCCGGTAATCGCCGCATTTATGGATATTGGCGCGAAACCATGATCAACCATATACAACTGGTGGCACCTCAAATCTTCCTAAGTAGCGGTGTCGGGTGACTGCCCGAGGAGCGCGGCGAACTGCTTTACTGTGCGGATATTTTGGCTTTGGGTCTTTGGAGGAGAGTTTGCGCATCCGCATGTCGTCGATCATGCGTTGACGCAACGGACTGTGGTTTGAGTCGTTGTGTTCATGATTCTGCTCCTGTCGGGAAATGAGGCGGATTGTCTCACTTCTCAAATGCTAATTCGGAGCGCCCTATACCGCGGAGCAGCTTAGTCCCCTGACTATTCGACTTCACACTTTACAACCCTTCATAATATTAAATGACTATTCTAAAGAATTCATTTAAATATAATGTTAGCCTTCTGGCAGCATTTATCTATCTGCGATGAATATGGCAAAAAAAGCACTCACCAAAAAAGAATTTGAAGCCCTTTCAGAGTTCCGTCATCAGCTGCGAAGTTTTGAGCGTTTCAGTGAAGACATTACACATGAATTTGGTGTCACTAATCTGCAATACCTGTTACTGCTTCATGTGAAGGGATATAAAGGCCGTGAATGGGCGACGATCGGCGAGCTCGCCCAGCGCTTGCAGACTCATCATCACGGTGTCGTGTCGTTAGCGTCACGTTGCGAAAAACTGGGATTGCTATACCGGAAGAAGGGCACCGTTGACAGGCGTGAAGTAGAGATATATCTCACACCGCAAGGAGATAAATTGGTAAAGAAAATTGCGGACGCACACCGTAATGAACTATTGGGCTTACAAGGAGTTTTCAAGATTCCTGGCGAGAAGGAATTGGGCGGAGAGTCCTGATTCGGGAATCGGCGATGGGAACGCCAGGAGGATTTATCGGAGGGATCGCTTCCGACCTATCAATCTATCAATAATGGCAGTGTCGCAATTCCCCATTCGGCACAGTCTTCCCCGGGGTTCGCCACTCAATCAATAAGAAAGTCACCATTGATCTGCATCGCAGGTCTATCAAACCAGCATAAAGGCATCGCTGCTGAGTCTTTATTACTGCAGATCTTGAAATATGGGCGCCACTTCCTACTATCTGATGGCACCTTTCCACTCATGTAAGTTGCTTGTCAATCATGTCGCTCTGTTGCCATTTGATCGACTGAGGACTCTTTCTTGACAATATATCATAATATGATATATCGTCCATCCTGCAAGCGAAGTCAATAATTGCTCGACGTACGCAGGCCCGGCAAATTAAATTGGAGGATTTATCATGTTGATTACTTGGATTGGTGCAGTGTTTGTTTTCACGCCATTTTTTATACTGGCATTGATAATACTTTTAAGCGGTAAAACCGTTTACTAGACTCGTCAATTAGCTTTGCCGAGTGCACTATCAGACGAGACTGACTGCTATGCTTGGTTTCATGCAGATGACCAGACCTAGACCTTCAGTCACCGTGTTTCGGGGGAATGAAAAACCAGGCGTTAGACTGGTTGGCTCCGGGAGGGTCGCTATTTATGTTTTCACGATTCTCTCTCTGTCCAACTGCCTGGAGACTCTGTCCGGATGGTTTCATGGCCAGGATGACAGAGACTGGTGGCCTTCAGGCCTGCTGCTGTATTCGCTGCTTGCATTCGCATACGCGGTTGCTTTCTCGGCGGCTACGCAGATTGCCCGCCGAGCTGACATCAGATTCACGGTCATCTATAACGTCGTTCTGGCGTTGTTGCTATTCCTGCACTGGTACTTGTATTACATGATAGAGATCGACTGGCTGGGAGTGAATTCCAACGCTGCGAGCCTGACCAGCCTCCACGGCATCATACGGAATGACTTCACCAGTATCTCGATCTACTCTATCTTTTTATTCGGTGCAGTGGTGGCTGGCCGGATGCGCAGGATTCTCCATGGGCACTAAGGGGCAGGCCTTTGTACTTTCCCGCATTTCGCCATGTAATGGAATGCGCTTTTCCCGACGAATAGCCCGGATTGGAGCGTCTCTGACGGCTATTGCGAATCAGCGCATACGATACCTGCGGAGCTACGTAGTTTTCCCATACAATTTCTGAGTCAACGAATTTTGCCAAGTTGAGGGAAAACATAATGACATATCGAGAACTCAAGGAGCTGGATAATGGAATTCTGATCTCCCATCACTTTTCCGCCGACTCGCCAAACGATTATGACGCAAGGGGAAGCACAGCTTTAAATGCAGTATCGCGTGAACATTACTTTGCGCTGAGTCTGGCAAAAGATTGTCGGCGAGCCGCATTGTCGGGCGATGAAGAGTTGCTGATGAGAATCTACCTGAAAGTCCTCAATGCATACGAACGCCTGCTTGAACCGCATTTTCAATTTGAGGAGACCTCTCTGTTGCCGTTGTTGGAGAGTGTTGAAATAAAGCCCATTGCGGAACGTTCCCTGGCGGAGCATTGTCAGTTGCGTGCTTTGCTTGGTGGGCTCAGGCAACGCGATCCGGAGTCATTGGGCAGCTTTGGAAAATACCTGACGGATCATGTGCGATTCGAGGAACGAGAACTTGTTCCGCTGTTTGAAGAGTTGTGGAACTAATAGTCCGATTAGGGAGTATGGAGCCTAAGCATACCCACAAAATGCTCAGTCACGAACGTGGTCGCCTACATCAAGGGCAAACGCGCAATCACAATCGCGAGAAAGTATGATGGTCGTTGCCTATCAGTTCGCTCGCTTTCCTTCCTACCTTCCATCCTCAATTAGATCAATGGCCGCTTTCGCGCGGAACTTGGTTGAATGGTGCGCCAAGATCATGCAGGTCCGCTCAGTTCACTTATCGTAAGTACGCAATTTTGAAACATCCTTGATGCACACATCCTTGCCTTCCACGTGGATCAATCCGGCATCGGACAGATTGTGCAAAATTCGAGAAAATGTTTCCGGTGTGATGTTGAGATTGGAGGCGATCACATTCTTATTGGCAGACAAGCTGATATGGACATCCTGCCCATACTTGATTTCCTCGAGATCATGTAGCAGGTAATCGATTACCCGCTGTTCCGAGGATCGCAGCGAAAGCGACTCAACATTCTGAATCATCCGGTGCAGGCGAATGGACAACCCTGCCAGCATCTTTTGGCAGAAGGCCGGGTCGCTTTCTATGCCGCCAACGATCACATTCTTGTTGATATGAAGCACCAAAGAGTCTGTCAGGGCCTGCGCATAAACGGGGTAGGGCTTGCCCATAAACATCACCGCTTCGCCAAAACTCTGGCCAGGGCCGATTATTTCAAGCACTTTCTCCAAGCCCTGAGGTGATATCAATGCCAGCTTGACATTGCCATGAATGACCACATGAAAGCCGGTGCAATGATCGCCACGTTGAAATAGAACATCCCCGCGTGCCAGTTGAAGTTCGCGTGTACCTTGCGCAACACGCTCAACTTCCTCCGACGACATTTCACAAAACAGCGGAAGATGTGCAAGGCAAGCGTGAATGTTTACTGGATTGGCCAAGACTGTTCCTTAAGTCCCCTGAACAGTCTGATTATAGGGCTAAGCGCTGCAAATCGCGAAGCATTTAGTCCAGAAGGCAGACTTCCATTTCCACAGCATATTCGTTGACCACACATCGCTGGCCAACTTGATTCCGGTCAAGGCAAGAGCGCGCTGAATGCGGAAAATCCATCTCAGCCGTTTCTGGCAAGCCATTTTGCAGGAGTTCAATTCGATGACGACAATAAGCGATTTCCTCGCCCCTGATCACAAACGTTGCGACAATCTGTTTGCCGAGGCGGAAGAGGCGGTGGCCAAAGACGACTGGGATAATGCTTCTACCTGCTTCAGGCATTTCCAGGACGCGATGCTGCACCATTTTGCAATGGAGGAAGAGGTCATGTTCCCGGCTTTCGAAGAACGCACCGGCATGAGACAAGGGCCGACTGTCATAATGCGTTCCGAACACAGTCAGATGAATGCGCTACTTGACCAGCTATCCGGCGCAATAACACTGAAAGATACTGATGCTTATCTAGGCGATGCCGAGACATTGCTGATTGTCATGCAGCAGCACAACTTAAAGGAAGAGCAGATGCTGTATCAGATGGCCGACCAGGCTTTGATGTCCGATCTGGATGGGCTGCTTGAGCGCATGCGGGCTATTCGGTAGGCGGCGTTCATGGACGAACACATTATAGATGCGCGCTGGTTGGCGCCACCCGAGCCGATGGAGCTTACGCTGGCAGCACTTGAAACCCTCAAACCGGGTGAGCAGATACGCCTGCTGATTCACCGCGAACCAAGCCTGCTTTTCCAGATTCTGGATGAATGGGGTTATGGCTTCGACGCTCATAATAGCGATGACGGTGGCTACGAAATATTGATCTGGCATAAATTGTCCGCTGCCCCTCACAGTGAGTCCGTAGCGAAATGAACGGGCAGGACGGTTTGCCCATTGACCCTCGCCTGTGATCAGGCAAAAACAGATAGCGCAACAAGCACCGTTCCTGCAAACAAATGCCAGTGCCGGATATTGCGGTTCGTAATCAGCTCAGCGGCTCCACGCATCACGTAACAGACTGAAAGCTGCCCAAGCGAAGAAGATCAGGGTGGCGAGCGCGAGCCAGCTTGTCCATTTAAATCCAGCAGCTGCCAGCATGCCTGCGGTGAGAAACAGTACAGCACGCCCGCCTGCCGCGAGCGTAAGTCGTTGGCGTGCACGCTCATGCCAATCAGTCTGGCGCCCAGGCCGGAGCCAAAGAGGCAGCAATTGTCCTGCCGCACCGCTGACCAGAGGAAACAGGAAAGAAAAAACGAATAGATGTGCCGCACCGGTCGAATCCAGCCAGCCTGCACCATGCAACCCTCCGGCCAGCATCGCGATTGAAAATCCGGTCAGCGATACTGCCAGCAAAGGTGCCGCACCATGCAGACAGAAGATAGAGGTGCGGTAGCGCATAAGCCAGGTACGCATCAGGCGACTCAAAGGAATTATCCACATTGACAGCCCAAGCCAGGACAGCAACGGCCACCAGGCTGCACCCACCGCGATCAATATCGTACCGGCAAGTGCCATGGGCAGATCGGCACGCAACCTGTTCGCAACTAAGGGATCGGATTGTCTGGCAGCGGTGGGAAGCAGGACTTGCAAAGTACCAATGGCGCTCAGTCCGACAAAGCCGAAAAGATTGAGATGCAGGTGCAAGCGCTTGAGCGCCAGCGTTTGCTGGGGCCAGATAGACATGGCAAGCACTGCCAGTAGACTCACCTCCAGACAGGCCAATGCAGCAAGATACCAGCGCAATCCCGGATGCGCGCCGCCGAGTGCTTCCTTGGCCCGCATGATTTGCCACGTCGCGAGGCCAGAGGTGGCAGACAGGGCGAGCAGGGCAGCCAAGCCGCGAGAGGCTTCCGGCAAATTGAATATGAAATAGGCCACGATTATCGCGCCGCCGAACCAGGCCAATAGGGGATAGCCTTCGACAATTCGCGGCGCTGCACGAGTGCGGGTGAGGACGGGAATGAAATGCGTCATGGCACCCATGATCAACGGCATCACCCCCAACGCAAAGGCCAGATGGACATGGGCTGCGCGATGAAGGTCAGTAACGGCCGGTAGCAGGCACGCGCCCAGCATGCCCAGAATGGCAGCCAATACGAGGAAAGCCAGAACCACGGATTTCGTCCCTGTCAGACGTGATCGCGGTCGGCTGGCATCCAGCTATTGAGCCGTTTCGACGAAACGATACGTGGCATGACATGCGACGCAATTGTTCATCGCAACGCTCAATTTGGAAACGATGCGATTGCCATCCTTCACCTTCTCCGCATCGGCAGCGATGTCATCGAATTTCTTGCGCGTATCAAAACCAAGCGCCTTCATTTCAACAGGCAGTTTTCTGAATAGCGCGCCTGGCACTCCTGCCTCTGCGTCCATTCCTGACGCCTTGGCTGTTTTGATGACCGTTTCAAAATCATTTTTTGACACTGCGGACAATATGCTTTGCGAGTTTTGCAGCCATGCGCGCATTTCAAGCAATAACGCATTGCGTTCATCCTTGGTCAGCATGACCGCCAGACGGCCGTCATCCGATGGCTGGACGTTTCCCACCGTGAATCTATATCCAAATAGCGCAACGATGATCAGCAAAACAACCACCAGCGCCCAACTCAATCTGCAATTTTTCATTTTGCTTCCTCATTGTGACGGTGCCCGATCTGAAGCTCAAAGCAGTGCCTCGGTAAATGCCCCTCGACATCTTAGCGCAGCAAAAAATACCTGTTGCAAAAAATTATCACGCGTCGATTCTCTTGATTGTGGTCAAGGATAGGCAAACCACACATAGGTTAATGTGACTGCGCCGTGATTTCCGCGCTTGATTGTTCGCGTTCTTCTCCGGCTGCGTGGCGGAAATGCAAACGATCAGGTTCAGGGCAACAACCAATACAGCAACAATCATTCAGGAGGCAAGTTATGAGCGAAACGTTTACCAAGGCGATGGCGCGAAACATATTCTACGGAGGGGCGGTCTTTTTCTTCCTGTTGTTCATCGCGTTGACCTTCGACACAGTACAAAGTCTGCCAAAGCGGGATCACAGGGAAAACATCACCGATTCTGTTGTTCGCGGCAAACACATCTGGGAGACACGCGATTGTGTCGGGTGCCACACAATTCTGGGTGAAGGTGCCTATTTCGCTCCAGAACTTGGCAACGTCTACAAACGGCGCGGTGGTGAGTTCATCAAGGCATGGATCAAATCTCAACCCACGGGTGCTCCTGGCCGTCGTCAGATGCCGCAATTCAATTTGACCGATCAGCAACTCGATGATTTGGTCTCCTTCCTGAAATGGACTTCGGAGATCAATACCAGTAATTGGCCACCGAACATCGAAGGCTGAATCGGCAGATATCCAGACACAAAACGGTTTAGGAGGAATTCAAGATGCTATATAAATCCCAAGCGGTGGCAAAGCCGTATTTCATTGCCGCCATTGGCCTGTTCGTCGGGCAAATCCTGTTCGGCCTGATCATGGGCTACCAGTATGTAGTGGGGGACTTCCTGTTTCCCGCCATTCCTTTCAATGTGGCGCGCATGGTTCACACCAATTTGCTGATCGTATGGACTCTGTTCGCGTTCATGGGAGCGGGTTATTACCTGATACCGGAAGAAGCAGAGACGGAGTTGTTCAGTCCCAAGCTCGCGATCATCATGTTCTGGATCTTTCTGGTTGCGGGTGCGCTGACCATCGTCGGTTATCTGGCAGTCCCCTACGCAACGCTTGCCCAAATGACGGGTAATGACATCCTGGCAACGATGGGAAGAGAATTCCTCGAACAACCGCTGCCGACCAAGGTCGGCATCGTGATCGTGGCGCTGGCTTTCCTTTTCAACATCAGCCTGACCGTGCTAAAGGGGCGGAAGACTTCGATCAGCCTGGTTCTGCTGCTAGGGCTGTGGGGACTGGCGATCTTCTTCTTGTTCTCCTTCTATAACCCCTCCAACCTGGTGCTGGACAAATACTTCTGGTGGTGGACCGTGCATCTCTGGGTAGAGGGAGTCTGGGAACTGATACTGGGAGCGATGCTGGCATTCGTTTTGATCAAGATCACCGGCGTCGACCGTGAAGTCATCGAAAAATGGCTCTACGTCATCATCGCCATGACTTTGATCACCGGAATCATCGGCACCGGCCACCACTACTTCTGGATTGGTGCGCCGGAATACTGGCAGTGGTTCGGTTCCGTGTTCTCCGCCTTGGAGCCTATCCCGTTCTTCATGATGACTGTGTTTGCATTCAATATGGTCAATCGCCGCCGCCGCGAGCATCCCAACAAAGCCGCGACGCTGTGGGCGCTTGGAACCGGTGTGATGTCGTTCCTGGGTGCCGGGGTATGGGGTTTCATGCACACACTGGCCCCGGTCAATTTCTATACCCATGGTACCCAGATAACGGCGGCTCACGGCCATATGGCGTTCTTCGGCGCATACGCGATGGTGAACCTGACGATGATCTCCTATGCGATGCCGATGCTGCGCGGGCGCAGCGCCAATTCCCGCTCAGCCCAGACCTTGGAGATGTGGTCGTTCTGGCTGATGACGGTGTCCATGGTTTTCATCACGCTGTTCCTGACTGCCGCGGGCATCCTGCAAATCTGGCTGCAGCGTATGGGCAGCAACCCGATGAGCTTCATGGACACACAGGATCAGGTCATGCTGTTCTACTGGTTGCGCGAGATCGCCGGTCTGGTTTTCTTCGTGGGCCTGGTGCTTTATATCTGGAGCTTCTTCTGCAAGAAAGGCGAAGCTCACTTTGCCGCATGATAATGTATCCATGAGGGGCGTTCGCGCCCCTCTTCTCTTATCGAGGAATGTTCCCGCTGCTTTGCATAGCCATACGAGTGTTCCTCATGAAGTCCACGATATGCCGCCGGGTGATCTTGCGATCTGGTTTTTCATCTTCGCAGAACTGCTGGCCTTCGGCATTTTCTTCGTCGCATATGCTTTTGCGCGGGCACACAACGTGGAGCTGTTCAATGAATCGCAACAGCACCTCAATATCGCTTCAGGCGCAATCAATACCCTGGTACTGATCACCAGTAGCTATTTTGTGGTTCGTGCCGTTGCGGCAATCAGACAAAATCTCGCGCGCGAATGTGCTCGATGGATCGCAGCAGCCATCGGTATGGGAGGGGTCTTTCTGGTGATCAAGGTGATCGAATTCCATGCCAAGTTTTCGGCCGGTATTTCGCTCAGCACCAACACTTTCTACATGTTCTACCTGTCGCTGACGATCTTTCATTTCATGCATGTGATACTCGGCATGGTGATCCTGGCGGCGGTGATGTTGAAGGCGAGGAGCGGCGGATACAGCGGGGAAAATCATGCCGGCGTGGAAACCGGCGCTTCCTATTGGCACATGGTGGATATGGTGTGGATCATCCTGTTTCCGCTGGTTTACGTGATTCACTAGAAACGTTCATGGACACTGTACATAGACCACACTTTATCCGATCGAGCACCATTGTGTGGCTGGCTCTGATGTTCTTGACGCTGATCACTTATGCCATCGGAGAAGCGAAGCTTGGCGGTTGGGGGGTCATGCTTATGGTGCTTGGCACCGCAGTGATCAAGGTGCAAATGGTATCCGATCATTTCATGGGCTTGCGTCGCACGCGCTGGCTGTGGCGGGGAATCGTGCTGGGCTGGCTATTGCTGGTGGCAGGGCTCGTTACGATCGCTTACTTATCCGCGGTCAAGTAAAAATCCGGCCGCTTGACCTAGACTTGATCCACCCTTTTACCAAGGTTCCGCACATGATCGACCTTCCTTTCTACAAGCCGCATGGCAACGAGATCGAGCTTTTTGAACACGCCTTTCGCAAGCAACTTCCTTTATTGATCAAGGGGCCGACCGGTTGCGGCAAGACGCGCTTCGTGTCGTTTATGGCAAAAAAGATCGGCTTGCCGCTTTATACTGTCTCATGCCACGATGATCTGACTGCCTCCGATCTGGTTGGTCGGCATCTGATCGGCGACGGCGTAACCTACTGGAACGACGGTCCGCTTACCAGAGCGGTGCGTGAAGGGGGAATCTGTTACCTGGACGAGGTGGTGGAAGCGCGCAAGGACACCACCGTGGTGTTGCACCCGCTCTCCGACGACCGCCGCATCCTGCCGATCGAGCGCACGGGAGAGATTCTCTCGGCACCGCCGGAGTTCATGCTGGTCGTGTCCTATAACCCCGGCTACCAGAACTTCCTCAAGGGCATGAAGCCGAGTACACGGCAGCGCTTCGTCAGCCTGCGTTTCGATTTTCCCGAGCCTGAACTGGAACAGCAGATCGTCATCGGCGAGACAGGCGTGGATGCCATGCTGGCGAAAAGACTGGTCAATCTTGCCAATAGCCTGCGCACACTCAAGGAACATGATCTGGAAGAGGCCGCCAGCACGCGTCTGCTGGTTTATGCGGCAACACTGATCAGTAGCGGCTTCGATCCGATGGATGCCTGCCGTGCCGCACTGGTCGAACCGCTTACCGACGACGAAGAAACAGCCGAAGCGCTGATGGAGATCGTCTATGCCAGTTTCGGAAAATGAAGGCGACTCGCTGTGAAATCTGATATACAGCGCAAACGATTACTGTTCCAGGCGGCTTTCTTCATGTTGTTCGTGCTTGCGCCGGTGTTCGATCTGTTTCGCCTTGACCTCAATCTCAAGCACTTCTTTTTTCTCGGTATGCACTGGACGCTGGGGCTGGACGATTTCGTTGCGGGGAAGATCGACGTCACGCAGGCCGCGATTAACATCGTGCTCCGCGGCGGCCTGCCTATCCTGGGTACCATTGCACTCGGCGCATGGGTGTCCTGGAAATACGGGCGACTTTATTGCGGCTGGCTGTGCCCTCATTTTTCGGTTGTGGAAACCGTCAACCAGCTCATGCGTCGCACCATCGGCCGACAAAGTCTCTGGGATCGCCACGCGCTGTCGGAGAAGAATGCCGATGGCACCATCACCCGGGCCAACCCCTTTTACTGGCCGGTGCTGCTGGCACTGGTAGTTGCCTTTGCATTCGTATGGGCGATCGTGCTGCTGACCTATCTGTTGCCGCCAACCGAGATCTACGGCAACCTGTGGCACGGTACGCTGACGCGCAACCAGGGCGTTTTTCTCGGTGTCGGCACCGTCGCATTCTTTGTCGAATTCATGTTCGCGCGCCATCTGTTCTGCCGCTATGCGTGCGCCGTGGGTCTGTTCCAGAGCATCGCCTGGATGGGTAACCGCAAAGCCATGGTGATCGGGTTCAATCGCCGCCGTGTGGATGAGTGCGTCGACTGCAACTCGGCCTGTGACAACATTTGCCCCATGCGTCTGAATCCGCGCAAGATCAAGCGCCTGATTTTCACCTGCACCCAGTGCGGGCAATGTGCAAGCGCCTGTTCCCAGGTGCAGATCGACAATCCCAACGGTTCCCTTTTGAAGTGGGTGGAGCGCGAATGTGCGCTTGACAAATCGGCGCGTGATTTCGGACATCACGATGGCATCCCGGATGATTGCTACGGACAGGATCAAAAGAAATAAATGGAAGAATATGTCGGTGCCTTGTGGCACAAGTTCATTACCGACGCGGCTGACAAGCGTTACCCAAAGGAGGCGGTGACGCTGGAGCAGATCGGCAAGACCGCCGGTATCCTGTTCCGCTCCTGGGGCGGAGATAGCGGGCTCGCGGTGAAATCGGCGGCAGCAACCGCGCACGGCGCAAAGCGCAGCCTGCTACAGCGCATTGCGGGCAGTAATCTGAAAGCCGAGTTGACGTGGCTGGACGGGGAGACCCTGCATCTGCCCACAGCGATCGATCTTTTTCCACGGATGGACTTGAATCGTGACCTGTACATCTGGCTGATCGCCTTGGCAGCCACCGGATCCGACGCCGCACTGCCGTGGATACAGCGTAATCAGCGAGCCACGCAGGATGTGCTGGCGCGTTTTCCGGGCTTGTCCTGCCGTTATCAACGCCTGAAGGATGCTGTACTGTCCACGCGCCCTCTACCCGAGCGATTGTCGTCCGGAGAGCGGGAACAGGAAGAGGCCATTCGAGCTGCGTTGCTGAACCCCGGAAGCGTGGAGCGCCTGCCTCCGGCCGTACGCCCCCCTCAGCCGGTTTACCTGTGGCTCCATCCCGATCCTCCTGCCAGCGAAACCGCAAGCGGCAAGCGCGACGACCCGCAAGATCACGAAGCCGGAGCCTGCTTAAAGAAAGAGAATGACCGTCGTTACCAGGCGGAGCGAGTCGATATGCCGGACAGCAAAGACGGCTTCATGATGTCCTTCCGCGCAGAGAGCATTCTGAGCTGGGCAGAATATATAAAGGTTAATCGCCCGACCGAGGAAGATGACTCGCCTGACGGCCGCCCGGCAGAGGATATGGATCGCTTGAGCGTGGCGCAGGACGGCAAGACCGCTGCCTCGCGCCTGAAGTTCGATCTCGACTTGCCTTCGCCGGCATCAGATGATTTGCCACTGGGTGAGGGGATCCTGCTGCCTGAGTGGCATTATAAAAAGCAGCTCCTGCAACCGGCACACTGTCGGTTGCAGCCCATGCTGGCACGCAGCGCCGAACCGTTGCCACTGCCGGCGCACCTGTCCGCGACCGCGCGCCGCCTGCGCAATCAGTTCGCAGCGTTGACACCATCCAAGGTGTGGTTCAAGGGGCAATTCGACGGCAGTGAGCTAGATCTGGATGCCTGCGTGCAATTCAGTGCCGACCGCATGGGTGGCTTTCAGGCAAGGGAGCGGGGACTTTACAAAGCACATCAATACCGCGACCGCGATCTGGCATGCCTGCTGCTGGCGGACCTGTCGCTCTCCACCGATTCCTACATCAGCGATCGCGAGCGCGTGATCGATGTCATTCGCGACACCCTGTTCCTGTTCTCGGAAGCGCTCTCTGCCACTGGCGACCGATTTGCCCTTTATGGATTCTCCTCGCTCAAGCGGGGAAATATTCGCTTCCATATACTCAAGGAATTCGAGCGCAAGTACAACGACGAAATACGCGGACGCATCGCCGCGATCAAGCCGGGCTTTTACACCCGTATGGGCGCGGCGATACGCCATGCCAGTCAGCTGCTCATTCGACAAGCGGCAACGCAAAAGCTGTTGCTGATCCTTACCGATGGCAAACCCAACGATCTGGACCAGTACGAGGGACGCTACGGCGTGGAGGACACCCGCGTTGCCATCCATGAGGCGCGACAAATGGGATTGAGGCCATTCTGTGTAACCATCGATGAAAAGGGCAGCGACTATCTACCCCATCTGTTCGGTATCAACGGCTATGTAGTGATACGGAAGCCAGCCGAATTGCCGCGCGAATTGCCACTGTTATATGCACAACTGACGCGTTGAAATACAATGGTGCGGTCGTTTGCCAAACAGTGTCGGTTCTAGTTGTACCAGGATTTCGGCCGCCCTTCTTCCCAGCCTTTTCTTGCCAAACTGATCAACCAGCCGGTATAGAAAAATACCTCGAACATCAGAAATGCCAACCCCCAGAGAAGGACGTTCATAAGCGAATAGTCGCCTATGCGGGTCGAGATTCCCCAAGCCTGGGGAGGGTTGATCCAGTTGCTCAGCACGGGGCCGATCAAAGGGCCCAGCAGGCAGGAGACGATGAGCATGACAAAGAAATGGATCAACGCCCGTCTGCCAGAAGGCAAATATTTGAATAATCCAAGTTCTTTGTCCTGTCCAACCACGATTTCGCCTCTTCAGTTCAGATTGTCACGCAATAGCGCCGAGATAGATTGTGGGGCTTTCATTGACGAATCGTAACATCGCTGCCGGCACAATGAGATTGACCTGTAATAAGGAAATCAGCGCTGGCACGCGGCTTGTCCGAAATCATGTCTCTGTCAGCGGAAAATTTGAGAAGTTTGTAGCTTGCGAGAAGCTTGACCTTGATCAATGAGTTTAGCTCGGCATAGCTTCACCATGCATTCACGGGGCAAGGTGCGTTTGCTCGCTTGACGATTTACCTAATTCACAGTCAATCAGGGAGTACATGATGATGCATGCAAAGAAACGAATGTTGGGATTACTGGCGTTGCTCGCTGTGCCATTTGCCGTAAACACTGCATATGCACAGGAGACTGAAGGCCACAGTGCAGGCAAATCGGAAACGATATATGAGAGTTCCGGCGGTTCGCCGCTTGCCAACGAACCCATGCACCAGAACATCAATCCAAAGGCGCCTCCGATGACGGAGGCGGAATTCAGCCGCGGCAAAGAAATCTTTTTCCAGCGCTGTGCGGGGTGTCATGGCGTATTGCGCAAGGGTGCTACCGGCAAGCCGTTGACTCCGGATATCACTTTGGAGCGCGGAACAGAATACCTGAAGGTGTTCATCAACTTCGGTTCTCCGGCAGGCATGCCCAACTGGGGCACATCGGGTGAGTTGACCGAAAAAGAAGTGGATCTGATGGCGCGCTATGTGCAGCAGGAACCGCCGACACCACCAGAGTACGGCATGAAGGAAATGGAGGCGTCATGGAAAGTCCTGGTGCCCACGGAGAAGCGTCCCACCAGGCAGATGAACAAGCTTAATCTGAAGAACCTGTTTTCGGTGACGCTGCGCGATGCCGGCAAGATCGCTTTGATCGACGGTGACACCAAGAAGATCGTAGAGACAATCAAAACCGGCTATGCCGTGCATATCTCTCGTATGTCCGCGTCGGGTAGATACCTGTTTGTGATCGGACGTGATGCCAGGATCGACCTGATCGACTTGTGGATGGACAAACCCGCGACCGTGGCCGAGATCAAGATCGGCCTGGAAGCGCGCTCTGTCGAAACCTCCAAGTTCAAAGGCTTTGAGGATAAGCTCGCGATCGCAGGGACTTATTGGCCGCCGCAATTTGTGATCATGGATGGTGACACGCTCAAGCCTCGCAAGATCGTGTCGACCCGTGGCATGACAGTCGACCCGCAGGAATATCACCCGGAGCCTCGCGTGGCTTCAATCGTCGCATCGCACTACCACCCCGAGTTCCTGGTGAATGCCAAGGAAACCGGCAAGATATACATGGTCAACTACTCGGATCTCACGAACCTGAAGATGACCGTGATTGACGCCGCCCGCTTCCTGCATGATGGCGGGTTCGACTCAACGGGACGCTACATGATGGTTGCAGCCAATGCCTCCAACAAGATAGCCGTGGTGGATACCAAGGAAGACAAACTGGCGGCCCTGGTTGATGTGGGCAAGACACCGCATCCGGGCCGCGGTGCAAACTTCATCGACCCGGAATTCGGACCAGTCTGGGCTACCAGTCATCTGGGCGACGACTCCATCTCGTTGATCGGCACTGACCCGATCAAGCACAAGCAGAATGCCTGGAAAGTGGTACGCACAATCACCGGACAGGGCGGTGGTTCGCTGTTCATCAAGACAAACCCAAGATCCAGGAATCTCTGGGTCGACACCCCCTTGAATCCGGATCCGAAATTGAGCCAATCAGTTGCGGTATTCGATATTAAACATCTGGATAAAGGATTTGCGGTACTTCCGATCGGTGAATGGTCTGGATTGGGCGAGGGCGCCAAGCGTATCGTGCAGCCTGAGTACAACGCGGCCGGCGATGAGGTCTGGTTCTCGGTGTGGAGCGCCAAGGACAAGGAGTCTGCGATCGTCGTGGTGGACGACAAGACTCGCAAGCTGAAGGCCGTGATCAAGGATCCCGAGATCATCACGCCGACGGGCAAGTTCAACGTATACAACACGCAGCACGATATTTACTGAACCTGGATCGAACGATCGGGAAGATGGGAGTTGGCCGGAGTGAAACCCGGTAATTCCCGTGTGAGAGTCTGAGAATGAATATTGAAAGGAAATTGTGATGAAACTCCGTTACGCATTGATTCTGGCAGGCGCCTGGCTGATTAGCATGCAGACCGCACAGGCAGCGGTTGATATGGCAAAGGGCGATGCACTGGCGAAAGCGAGCAATTGTATGGCTTGTCACGCCATAGACAGGAAGCTGGTCGGGCCCGCCTATCAGGATGTTGCAAAGAAATACAAAGGAGACAACGGCGCAGAGGCCAAATTGATCAAAAAGGTGAAGGAAGGTGGCTCCGGGGTGTGGGGCCAGATTCCGATGCCCGCGAATAGTCCGAAAGTAAGTGATGCCGACATCAAGACTTTGGTTGAATGGGTCTTGGCGCATTAAGTTGCCTGAATTTGATGCGATCGTCGTACTGCATCCTTGGGAGGTAGCTGTCAGGGTACTCGGCGCCTTGTGTGGGCGGAGATTGCAGCTGTCTCTCATCGGATTACTGGTGAGCCCGTTGTTATTCAATGGGGTGGCCTGTGCCGCACCCGCGACGCCCGATGCGTCACGCCGTGTGGAACTGATCAGGATGGTGCGTAACGACTGCGGCTCATGTCACGGCATCCGATTGACGGGCGGTCTCGGTCTTTCTTTGACACCGGATGCGCTCAGGGAGAAGCCAGACAGTGCTTTGGTGGCCACCATTCTGTACGGCCGCCCCGGTACTCCTATGCCACCTTGGCAGGGTTTCATGAGTGAACCGGAGGCGGAGTGGATTGTTGAAAACCTTAAGCTGGGATTTCCAAATGTTGAGTCGCATTAGCTTTATTGCCTTGATGATTCTCGTCCTTCACGGGTGCTCGAACGTGCCTTTGCGGGGAACGGGAGATCTCGGGGTGGTGATCGAGCGTGCTACAGGCAGTATCGATGTGGTCGAAACCAGCGGCCGTTCGGTGCTGGGGAAGGTTACGGGTCTTGGGGATCTTTCGCATGCTTCAGTGAATTATTCTCGAGACGGACGCTACGCCTACGTTTTTGGCCGTGATGGTGGATTGACCAAAGTCGACTTGCTGGAGATGCGTATAGTCAAGCGGGTGATGCAGTCCGGTAACAGCATCGGCGGAGCAATTTCCCAGGATGGAAAGTTGGTGGCCGTGGCCAATTACACTCCCGGAGGCATCAAGATATTCGATTCGGCAACTCTGGACCAGGTCGCGGATATCCCCTCGCTCGACGATGCAGGCAAATCATCAAAAGTCGTCGGGTTGGTTGATGCACCTGGAGACCGCTTTGTATGGTGCCTGTTCGAAGCAGGTGAGATATGGGTGGGAGATTTCAAGTCACCCTCCGCGCCGGTACTGCAGAAGTTCAGGCACATCGGCAAGGAGCCCTACGATGCGATGATCACAGCCGACGGCCGATATTATCTGGCAGGTCTGTTCGGCGAGGATGGTCTGGCGCTGATCGATCTCTGGAATCCGGAGGCGGGCGCAAAGCAGGTGCTGAGCCATTACGGCAAAGGGGAACAGAAGTTGCCGGTATTCAAGATGCCTCATATGGAAGGTTGGGCAGCAACAGGCGGCGAATTGCTGGTACCGGCCGTGGGGCGCCATGAAGTACTGGTCATTGACCAGAATAACTGGCAGGAAGTGGCCCATATTCCGGTACATGGCCAGCCGGTGTTCGTGGTGGCCCGGCCGGATAACCGTCAGGTGTGGGTGAATTTCGCTTTTCCGGACAACGATACCGTGCAGGTCATTGATGTGCAGAGCCGAAAGATCGTACAAACCATCCATCCGGGTAAGGCCGTTCTGCATATGGAATTCACCCCTCGCGGCGAGTCTGTCTGGGTCTCCGCGCGCGATGACAACAAGGTGACCATATACGACAGCGAGTCATTTTCCGTGCAAGGCGAGCTTCATATCGATAGCCCAAGCGGTATCTTCTTCACCCACCGCGCCAACAGGACCGGCCTATGAACGCCGCCCTGGAGATGCGTCTGCTGAACGATTTTCAGCATGATTTTCCGCTTGTACCCACGCCATTCGCGTCGATCGCCCAGCGCCTGGGAACAGGACAGGACGAGGTATTGCGGATACTGGACAGCCTGCAGCAACGAGGCACCGTAAGCAGGGTTGGCGCTGTGTTCCGGCCACGAAGTATCGGGGCCAGCACGCTGGCTGCGCTGGCTGTGCCTGAAGACAAACTGGACGAAGTGGCTCAAATGGTGAGCAGCTACCCTGAAGTCAATCATAATTACCAGCGCGAACATCATTTCAATCTGTGGTTCGTGGCAGCCGCGGCAAATGAAGTGGCTCTGCAACGGACTCTGAAGAAAATCGAAGAGCGCTCCGGCTGCAAGGTTCTTTTTCTGCCATTGCTGGAGGAATACCATATCGACCTGGGCTTTGATATGACCGGCTCCAGGCGCAAGAGCGCCGCTTTTATCGATATCCACTCGGGTTCGTTGCCACAGCCATATCTGCCGAGTCAACAGGAGAACCGCCTGATCGCAGCCATCCAATCGGGCCTGCCCATTGTCGAACGCCCATTCAAGGCAGTGGGGATGACGCTAGGGAGGTCTGAAGCCGATGTGATCGAGGGCGTGCAAGACCTGATCCGCCTGGGCGTGATCAAGCGTGTCGGTGTGGTGGTTCGCCATCGGGAACTTGGTTACCGTGCAAATGCCATGGTTGTCTGGGACATTCCCGACGAGGAAGTCAGCGAAGTGGGTTTGTGCCTCGGAAAACTCGAATCTGTCACCTTGTGTTACCGCCGTCCCAGACGCCTGCCGGCTTGGCGCTACAACCTGTTCTGTATGATCCATGGCCATGATCGCGAGGAAGTCCTGGCACGTGTCGATGAAATGCGCCAGGAATGCGGACTGCAGCACCGTGTTTGCGAAGTCCTGTTCAGCACCCGTCGCTTCAAACAATGCGGCGCCCGTTATGCTCAGGCGGCAGCATGATGGACAGCCTGGATAGGGGGATCATCAATCACTTGCAGGGCGGCTTCCCCATCTGCGCAAATCCGTATGCCAAGGTTGCGAAGCAGCTTGGCACCAGTGAAGGCGAACTGCTGGCACGCATCAGGAAGCTGCTTGATGACAAGGTGCTCACCCGTTTCGGCCCCTTGTACCATGCCGAGCGCCTCGGTGGCGGTTTAAGTCTGGCCGCGATGAAGATACCCCCCAACGACTTCGATCGCGTGGCCGAGATTATCAACCGAATGCCCGAGGTGGCTCACAATTACGCACGCGACCATGCACTCAACATGTGGTTCGTGCTGGCCACGGAAACTCCCCAAGGCCTGCAGAATGCGCTAGGCGCGATTGAGCACGAAACCGGCTATCCGGTTTTCAACATGCCGAAGGTCAAGGAATACTTCGTCGAGCTAAAGTTGCAGGTATGACGCAATCGTCGGGCAAAGAGCCGGGATCAACAATGAGTATGGATGCAATCGATCGTGCAATCATCTTTGCGACACAGGAAGGGTTGCCGCTGGTTCCGCAGCCCTATCACGCCGTGGCGGAACAGGTCGGCATCAAACCGGACGAAGTGATGGCGAGATTTCGCAATATGCTGGAACGCGGCGTCATCCGGCGCATCGGGGCAGTGCCCAATCATTACGCATTGGGCTACAAAGCCAACGGCATGACGGTGTGGGATGTGGCGGATGAACGCATAGACGAATTGGGTGAACGAATAGGCCAATTGGATTTTGTCAGCCATTGTTATCAGCGACCGCGTCATCTGCCAGACTGGCCTTACAACCTATTTGCGATGGTGCATGGCCATGATCGAGCCGAAACTGAACAGAAGGCGCAACAGATCGCCGAATTGCTGGGAAAGGATTGCCGTGCACATGAGATCCTTTACAGTACACGCATATTAAAGAAGACCGGATTGCGCATAACCGGATAGAGTTGGTTCTCCTTGATTTGAATCATTCAAACTTCATCAAAATCAGAATAAATTGGTTGCAGACCTGTTCATCAACAATGCCGATGGCGTAATTTCGGAGTGCACCTAAATTGTTCCGTATCTCACAATTCATGCAGGAAGTGGCCCATCCCACAGCACTTGGGATGAAGCGCACTCCTGCGGGGCCTGTGGTCATCTGGAACCTGATTCGGCGCTGCAATCTGACATGCAAGCACTGCTACTCAATTTCCGCTGACAAGGATTTCCCGGGGGAGTTGTCCACCATCGAAGCGTTCGATGTCATGGATGACTTGAAGCGCTTTCGCGTACCGGTGCTGATTCTCTCCGGCGGAGAGCCGCTACTTCGACCGGATATCTTCGACATCGCGCAGCGCGCGAAGGCAATGGGTTTTTATGTGGGGCTGTCATCCAACGGCACCCTGATCGACGATGGGAATATCGCCAGAATTGCGGCAGCGGGGTTCAATTATGTTGGTGTCAGTCTGGACGGTATCGGGGCAATGCATGATCAATTCCGCCGCATGGAAGGTGCATTCGAGAAGTCCATGCAGGGTATTCGCCTTTGCAAAGCGCGCGGGATCAAGGTCGGTATCCGTTTTACCCTGACACAGGATAATGCACGGGATTTGCCGGGCGTGTTGCAGTTGATGGAAGACGAAGGGCTGGACAAGTTCTATCTCTCCCATCTCAACTACGCCGGGCGCGGCAACAAGAACCGCAAGGATGACGCGTTCCACCAGACCACCCGCGCCGCGATGAATCTGCTCTTCGATACCTGTTGGCACAACCAACAGGCGGGCAGGCCGAAAGAGTTCGTGACCGGAAACAACGATGCTGATGGCGTGTATCTGCTGTTCTGGGTAAGAAAAAACTTCCCGCATCTTGAAAGCCATATTCGTGCCAAGCTGGAACAATGGGGAGGCAATTCGTCAGGCGTGAACGTGGCCAACATCGACAATCTGGGCAACGTCCATCCCGATACGATGTGGTGGAACTACTCCCTAGGCAATGTGCGCGAGCGTCCTTTTTCGGAGATATGGAAGGATACCTCAGACCCCATCATGGCCGGTCTGAAGGCGCAGCCGCGAAACGTCGGCGGCCGTTGCGGTGCGTGTGAACATTTCGCCATCTGCGGCGGGAATACTCGGGTGCGGGCGTGGCAGGTGACGGGCGATCCCTGGGCGGAAGATCCGGCGTGTTATCTGAGCGACGAAGAAATCGGCGTGGTGCAGTTTGCCTCAGCGGAGAAATGACTATGAAATGGATGCTCGCGGTGTGCAGTCTGCTTCTTGCTTTTGAAGTCCCGGCCGGCGAGCCGATAGAGAAGCTCTATGCCGCGCATTGTGCCTCGTGTCACGGTCCTGACCGGCTCGGCGGCACCGGTCCGGCATTGCTGACAGAGAACCTGGAGCGTCTGCGACTTCCGGAGGCCATCAAGACCATTGCGCAGGGTCGTGCGGCAAGCCAGATGGCGGGTTTCTCCGACAAGCTTTCCAAAGAGGAGATCGAAGCATTGGCCGGATTCATTTATACCAGCTTGCCGCAAGTTCCGGTCTGGAGCGAGAAGGAAATTTCCGCCTCACATATTCAATACGCGGCCCCGGCCAACTTGTCCGACAAACCGGTCTTCAAGGCCGATCCGTTGAATCTTTTTGTGGTGGTCGAGTTAGGGGACCATCACGCCACTATTCTGGATGGAGACAAATTCGAGCCAATATTTCGTTTCCCCACTCGCTTTGCTCTTCATGGGGGACCCAAATTTTCGCCGGATGGCCGTTACGTCTATTTCGCCTCGCGCGACGGCTGGATCAGCAAATTCGACATATATAATCTTTATACCGTGGCGGAGATCCGGGCTGGAATCAATAGCAGAAACCTGGCAGTCTCTGGCGATGGCAAGACGATATTGGTTGGCAATTATTTACCTCATTCGCTCGTGTTGCTGAATGCGGGGGATCTCTCCTTGATCAAGATCATCCCGGCCGTTGGGCAGGACGGCAAGAGTTCACGCGTTTCCGCCGTGTATCAGGCAGAGCCGCGCGGCAGCTTTATCGCGGCGCTGAAGGATGTGAAGGAGGTCTGGGAGATTCCTTATACCGTGCAGCCGCAGAAGAGCGGCTGGCGGCAAAGTTACGATTCGGCTTCGGCTGGCATGGTGGTGGGTGCTCGGACTTTCCCGGTTCGCCAAATCGCGGTGGATGATTTTCTGGATGATTTCTTCTTCGACCAGTCCTACAAGCACCTCATCAGTACAGCACGTGATAGCAAGAAAGGGCACGTACTCGACCTCGATACGGGGAAGAAAGTCGCCGACCTGGATTTGCCCGGCATGCCTCATCTTGGCTCTGGTATCACCTGGAATTACCAGGGGCGTCCAGTGCTCGCGACGCCAAACATGAAGGAGGGCGTAGTAACGGTAATCGATATGGAAACCTGGAAAACGATCAAACAAATCAAGACGCCGGGGCCGGGCTTTTTCATGCGCAGTCACGAGAACACCCGTTATGCCTGGACCGACGGTTTTGCAACCGGCAATCCGGAAAGTCGCGACACAATGACCCTGATCGACAAGGATACGCTGGAAGTCGCGCATATCTTGCACCCCGAACCAGGCAAGACCGCGGCCCATGTGGAGTTCACTCGCGATGGGAAGTATGCCTTGGTCAGTATCTGGGAAATGGATGGCGCACTGGTAATCTATGACGCTGAAACGCTGAAGGTAGTGAAACGAATTCCGATGAAAAAGCCATCAGGGAAATATAACGTATACAACAAGATCACCCGCTCCAGCGGAACCAGCCACTAACCAGATGAACGGCCGGATCAATGTCCATTTTTAGTTGAGCAACTGAATACAGTCTCGAAGATTCAGCATTCGAAGTGTGACCATCACGCATGACTATCCATCCGACCAAGTGTCGGGAATTATAGAAATCATCGAATTCGCAACGATAACGACGCAAATCCACTGGCGGGATAAATCGCATTGGTCGGAGGCTTTTCCGGAATCAGCGAGATCAGGGTCGTTCGCGCGAGGAGTTCCTCCATGACAATACGCATTTCCATACGTGCCAGTGGAGCACCGGGGCAGACGTGAATTCCAGCTCCATATAGCAAATTGGCAGCCTTGTCGCGATTAGGTTGAAACGCCCCCGGATCTTCGAACACGCGGTCATCCCGGTTGGCAGAAATCCAGATCAGGGATATCCGTTCGCCGGCACCGATCTTTCGCCCCCCAATCTCCACAGGGCGCGTTGTAACGCGTCGATTAGCCACCAGTGGTCCGTAGATACGAAGGATCTCTTCTATGGCATCTGATAACAAGGACGGTTGAGTGCGCAGTTGTTGTTGCAAGTCAACGCGTTCCGAAATGTAGTGAATCAAGATGCCGACCGAGGCGGAAATTGTGCCGACCTCGCCGACGGTCCAGTTTCGTAGAATGCTGACGATCTCATCGTCCCCTAGCTGTCTTGTCCCTACGTGTTGTCGCATGAGGCTGGTGGTGAGATCGTCATTGGCCAGCGCGCCTGCCGCGCGCCTAACTTGCAGCATATTCTCAACGTAGCCCTCGAATTCGCGAGCAATCGCCGCCATGGCGCCTTTATCCCCCACGAAAGTCGCATTATGATTTTTCTGTGTCCAGAGGCGCAGCGGTTCATGCATGTCCACTGGCCAACCGAGAAAAGCACACTGAACCTGCACAGCGAACAAATGAGCAAATTGGTTGATAAGTTCGATGTCTCCGTGCTTCAATATTGAGTCGACAAGACGCCCCGCGATTTGGCGAATCTTCGGCTCCAATATCTCTATGCTTTCCGGCAGAAAATAAGGCTCGATGATCCGGCGATATTCGGTGTGTTTGGGTGGATCCATTCCATCTGGAACGGAAAGATGCTTCGAAACGGCGTTGCTGAATGTGTCTGGATCGTTCAATACCCGGAGGATGTCCTCATGCCGAAACAGGGACCATCCCAGATAGTTGCTGTAAGCGACCGGGCACCGCTCGCGCATCTCATCGTAAGCTGCGCGCTGATCACGCTGGACGGCAACCGATTTCGGATCCCAATCCTGTTGAAGTTTATCGTTTGCAATCATTTTCGTATCACCATTTCGAAAAGCTGTGGATCCAGATGCCCAATCTTTTCCTCTGAGAGCGGTCTATTCGTCCCGCTTTACCAGTAATTCTCAACCGTGATGTGGCCCGGGTCGAAGCGGCGATTCTTTTTCAACCCGCGTGCAATCAGCACATTGCTTGTATCTTTTACCATCTGCGGGTTTCCACAGAGCATGACTTGGCTGTTTTCTGCGCTGAATTCTATTCCGGCATGCATCTCCAGCTTCCCATCTAATATTGCCTGGGGGATACGGCCTGTCAGGGTTAGATCCACGGCTTCCCGACTGACGAACGGAATAAATGAGAATTGCCTTGAGTGTTTGGCATAAAGTTGCGCGATGCGCTCCTGATAACTTAGCTCGGAAACGTATCTCACTGCGTATACGAGTACCACACGTTCGAAGCGAGTCCAGGGTTTGTCCGTTGCCAAAATTGAAAGAAATGGTCCGATGCCAGTGCCAGTGGCCATCATCCACAAATGTCTTGATGGGGGCAGTTCATCCAGAATCAGGAAGCCGTGTGCCTTTGGTGCCACCAGAATCTCATCTCCGGGCCTGAGGGTGGATAGTCTGGCAGTCAGCGGTCCATTCGGTACTTCGATATAGTAAAACTCCGACAGTCGGCTTCCGGGGGGATTCACCAGGGAGTATGGCCGTCCAATTATCTCCCCATTGATGGTCAGTGCAATTTTGACAAACTGGCCGGCCTCGAACGATTCGATATCAGACTCAACATAGAGCGAGTGCAGCGATTCGCTCCATTGCTTATGTTCAATCACTTTTCCAGTATTCCATGCGGACATGGGGTACTCCCTATTATCGTTCTACGGCATTAAAAATGATTGGTTCCATCAGTTCTTATCGCCAACGAATGACGGAAATAGGACCGGCAGAACACCTTGCGTAAATCGGCGTGTCTGGATTGTGGGGAATCTGTGTGAACTGCTTTTTCCATTGATATTCAGCAAAGAAATCAATCCATTATTTTCATCACGACGTTCGCTAGCCACTCATTTTTATATTGCCATATTTATATTGCCATATATATATTATCAATATATTATATAGTTTAATATATATGGCAAGTTGTATTAGGTCGAGTTCAAGCAGAGGCAATCAATTGGGCAAGCTCAACAAAAACAGGCTTTCTTTGGAGGTACTCAAGAAATTCAGGATTATTTACGGTTCCATGCGCCAGCATTTTCGTGAAATTGAGCAAACCTGCGGGGTGACCGGATCGCAAATATGGATACTGCAGGAAGTTGGTAATGCTCCAGGCATAGGCATTTCCGAATTGGCGGACCGTCTTTCTATGCACCAGTCTAATGTTAGCCAGCTTGCAGAAAAGCTTGTAACCCTTGGACTCATTAACAAAGTACGTAGTAAGGAAGATCAACGTCGAGTCGGCGTACATTTGACACAACAAGCTATCAAGTTATTAAAGGCGGCTCCAGGACCAACCGAAGGATTACTGCCCGCAGCTCTACAGATTTTGCCAGAGTCGTCGTTGCGTGTTCTAGACAAGTCATTGATTGAAGTGATAGGAGAGTTGGGTGTTAGCGACGATAAGCTCGCAGGTATTCATATTGCAGATATGTGAATTTTATTTGGACAAAAATCATGATCGAAACGCTTACCATAATCACTCTGTCCATTCTGTTTCTCGTATTTTTTCGCCCTGGTAAGACACCACCGCTGAATAACCCACTGGTCATAGAGCGTCCGGGCGAGTATCACATGACGCTGGCGCCCCAACTCAACCTGGCGCAACCGTTTATCGAAGACGTCACAAAACTGATCGATGCCAAGAATTATTGGGCTCAATTCAGCATGACGCAATATTTTGTTGTGCGGGATAAGCAGGTCAAGGCTCACGGGAATGCCTGTTACCTGCTCGCCATTACGCTACGTAATGGAATGCTCTATTTCCAGGCGGCCAACCCGAAGCAAGGCGAGCAGCAGAGCTATCGCGACATTATTTGTCAATCGGCCAATTCAGTACTTGAACGCTTTTCCACGACAGGACTACACAATAAAGCGTTGGATGAACATATAGTCGCAGCAGCACAGGAATCGGCAAAGTTGCGCAGCATAGAAATCCTGCATCTGACTCAATAATTGGGCTACTTGAGGTATGGAAGAACGCGACGCAAAAATACCGAGGGATTGGAAAATGGAGCGTAGTCTCAAATAGAGTCTTTTACTTGCCATATGAATGCCATATGAAACGAAGCGAAACTCTACAACCCCTGTCTCGGGAGCATTACTTCGCATTGATTCTGGCGAAAACATGCGAGCGAACCTCACAGTCCGGCGATGAAAGATCGGTTATGGAGGTGTGCCTGCAAGTCCTTCAAGCTTATGAGAGCCAACTGGAACCTCATTTTCAGTTCGAGGAATACTCGTTGTTGCCGCTGTTGAAAAGTAATGAAGCGCAGCCGCTTGTAGAACGCACCTTGGCAGATCATGACCGGTTACGTGATTTGCTGAGTGGCCTGCGGCGAAATGATGCCGAATCGTTGGGCAGTTTTGGGAGGTGCCTGACAGATCATGTGCGATTCGAAGAGAGGGAGTTATTCCCGTTGCTTGAAGATCTGTTGCGCTGATGGTCGGATGAAGGAGTGTGGAAATGGAGCTATTTGCATTAATACCGGGGATTGGTCGGGTAAATTGACGATATGAAGACTACCTTAAGCGAACTTCCAAAGTCAGATTCTGCTGCAGATGAATTGACAGAGATGGAATTGGTCGATGAAGACATTCTGGATGCAATGAAACACATTCCTGGCTATCTCGACATTTCCACTGAAGATTTCAAGATCATTTATCACCTGGCTCATCGCCATGCTGTTGAACGATTATTTGACAATTTCAGGGCGGGAAATCTCATGCGTTCCGGTATTGAACCTCTGCGCCCTGATATGTATCTTGATGAAGCAGCCTTGGCTATCGTTCGTTCAGGCCTCAAAAGCCTGCCTGTAGTAGATGGGAGCGGTCGCGTGATCGGAATGCTCACCGAGACTGATTTTCTGCGGCGCTTGAAGGTAGATACTTTCCTGGAGCTTCTATTGGCCATGCTGGAAGAATCTTTCAAATTCAAGCATCGTTGTCATGAGACGCAGGTGAGCGAGGCGATGACAGCACACGCCATCACCGTAACTCCGGATTCCGGATTTGGTGAAGTTACAAGCGCATTTCATCAGCACGCCGGTCGCAGCACTCCCATTGTGGATGGCGATGGAAAACTACTTGGTGTGCTGCTGCGCAAGGATTTCGTTGCCGCATTTCATCAGGGGAATCCCCATTGAAAATCCCTGAATACTTTAAGAAGATGACTGGTTCTACACGAGGCAGCCCGCCCCGCGTCAGCAACTCCGAAATCATCTGGTCATGGATCGGTGCGTTCCTGGGCATGTCGGCAGTGGCTTGGGTGGATCACCTTTTTTTCGAAGGAACCGACCTGATCTTGATGATCGGTTCTTTTGGTGCCTCGGCCGTACTGATCTACGGTGCCATACGGAGTCCGCTGGCCCAGCCGCGCAACCTGTTGGGAGGGCATATCCTTTCCGCGATTGTCGGTGTTAGCTGCTGGAAGTTGTTCCAGCATTATCCTTGGCTTGCGGAAGCGATGGCGGTGGCCACTGCCATCGCGCTCATGCATGCCACCAGAACGTTGCATCCGCCCGGCGCCGCTACAAGCCTGATCGCGGTCATGGGATCTCCGGCGCTACATAGATTGGGATATTGGTATGTATTGATACCCGCTATCCTGGGTCCCGTGATCATGCTGCTGGTTGCGGTGCTGGTGAACAATATTCCCGAATCAAGACGCTATCCGGAGATCTGGTTTTGATGTGTCCGGGACCGAATTTTCCATCAAGCGTGACTCGGGTAGTCCCTTGGTTGCCCGCGCAATGCATCACTGCCTTTGGTTAATCATGGATCGTTTATGAAGGAGGACACATGAAAGCAAACGAAGGGCTTTCCACACGTTGCGTGCATGCCGGCGAAATGAAGGATGCGCAGGGCTCACCGCACACGCCCGTCTACACCTCGACCACATTCAAATTCAAATCAACGGAAGACTTGCTGAATGTCGTCGAAGGGCGCACCCAAGGTAATCTGTATACCCGCTTCGGTTCAAATCCGACCATTCGCGCCCTGGAAGAAAAGCTTGCAGCTCTGGAAAGTGCAGAGGCTGCCTTGGCATTTTGCTCCGGTATGGCAGCTGAGGCGGCTTTGTTTTTTGCGCATGGTCGGCAAGGAATCGTCTGCATAGGGGATGCATATGGCGGTTCTTTGGAATTCCTTTCTAAACAATTACCGCTGCAAGGGAAGGTCTGAATAAGTAACGACAAATGAAAACGACGCGCACACAATCTGCAGTGGATATTCGAATTGGCCGGAAATTACCCTGGCAGGGGTCATTTCGCCGACCATTCCGGTCGATTCCTCATTCATCGGACACACCTTCACTGTGGAAGTCGCAACAGATGATGTCGCGCCATGAACAGATTTGCCAGTGCCGCCACAACAAACAGGCGATTGCCGTTCTTCGCCATGCCGCGATAGCTGACCTTGGCAAAGCCAAAGAGGCGCTTGATGATGAGGAAGGCATGTTCGACCTTGGCACGCACGCTCGACTTTCTACTGTTCTTCGCCTGTTCCCACTCACTGAGTCCTCTGTTGCGGAATCCCTTCTGGTTGGTGAAGTCGCGCGCCTTGGGGGCTGCCTGGGCGATCAACTCCTTCTGGCTGGAGAGATTGATGCCGATCCATGCAGGCGGCCCGACCAAGATGGCCTCAGCTTAATTGTCGAATACGAAAATGCTTGGCGAGACTTATTTTCACAACTCGATGGGTAGCCCTGCACCAAGGTAAGCACCGTCATTCGAATACTGAACTTGAAGGAAGGTGAGATGGCCAAAAAAATCCCGATACACCCCGCACACCCTGAACGGATTTGCTGGGGATGCGATAGATACTGCTCTGTTGATTCAATGTATTGCGGCAACGGTTCGGAACGCGCACAACATCCAATTGAGCTGTTTGGAGAGGATTGGCTCGAATTTGGCAAAGAAGAAGTGATTCCTTCGCAGAAAGTACAGGAGAAGCCATAGTCCACTTCCTAATCTGTAGTCGTCATAAATTTATCTTACAGATACTCTCCAAGGTTCGCCCATTGCTGCCGTTTCAGTTGCTTGAACCCTCGTCTGCTGTTGTATCCGTTGCGGAAGTCCTGTTCTCTTTGGGGGGCGCTCGAGGAGATGAATCTGGGTGCTTGGAAGTGCGGTCCATCCCATCAAAGAAATAGCCACAAGGTCGGTCGTGTCTGAAAACATCTGTCTCAGCCCGTTTTGGATGATGGCTTGATCATCCGCAATTAGCATTTTATATAATTGATTATATTGTATATTATCATATTTCCCCAGTCCGGGTCCGTGCCCGAAAAGACTATTCCCAGGGCCAAATCAGAAATTTCCTAGGCCATTATCAGATTCGACTGAAATACATACCGGAGGGCTGCAGGCAATATGCATACATCGCATCGCCAACAGCATTCACGAAGCGAATTGATATGGCACGGTAGTAGATTGATGACACGAAAATAACCATTAACTGAAAGGAAACTTGAAATGAACGACATGATGGACACCAGCGCATTGAGATTGGTACATGAGGAAAAACTCAAGGATCTTCTGAAGCAACAAGGAAAGCTGAAAGAACTTGAAGCGGAATTGAACAGAATCAATGCGAAGATCAACAGGAAGGAAGAATTGACAAACGATGACACGAAGTTCATCGGGAATCTGGGCTGGTTGGCGGCGCTATCTGTAAGCATCGCATCTATAGCTGCCAGCCTGTAATCGTACGCAATTTGAAAATCTAAAACTTTAGGAGACCATCATGAACGACAAGATCATCAACAGTGAAGACAAGGCCGATATCAACTTCCAGTCAGCATTGGGTTGGCTTGCGGCGGCCGCGGTGTCTATAGCTGCTTTGGCCAGCTTTGCCTGACTGAAGCAGTTCCGGATAGAGTGTTACAAGTTCAGATTCATGACCCAACAAACTGGAGGTAGCAGATGAAACACGTATATGAAGAGGCTGCCAAATATGTTCGATGGATCGTGGCTGTTATCGCAGCATTTCTGGTGGCACTCCCGGCCCTTTTGGCAAGCGTAGACTAAACCGCAACAATAAAGCAACAAATGTCCCTTGGCTCTGCTGTATTGGCAAGGCCGAAATAATTTGAACCTGAAAAACTAAAACCCCGAGAGGAAATTTATGTCTAAAAATACAATTGTACTAACTGGTTTTCTGCTGGCTGCTATCGCCGCTCCCGCATTTGCACATGATGCTGAATATGCTAAAGAGTGCTCTAAAGAAGGTGCAAAGATCTCCAATGCACATAAAAGAGATATTTTCTTGAAGTCATGCTTGAAGAGAATTGACATGACCGCTTTTCAATTTAGTGAGAAGGCAGAGCAATGCGATCAGAATGCAAAGAACATGAAACTGGATGGTAAGAAGAAAGATGCGTATTTGGCACACTGCTATTTGGAAGATGACACTCATCCCAATCCCAAGCAAACACCACATCCAAAGATGTAAATTGCACTTTTTGTAAACAGTCAGATTCATTAAGCGCAACAACGTAACCAATCCACGAAGGGGTGCATCTTTGCACCCTTTCGTTCAATTAAATCGGATAATCAGGCAAGAAAAATGCCCCTGATCCAGACGGAACAGGGGCAAGTGTCTTAACCAGGGGAGAGTTAAGAACGCACGTACAGGGAGGTGAAACGTGCGGTAGCTGAGCTACTGGTTATAAGAATATAATAAAACACTAATATATGTCAACATGATTGCATAGTTGATGTGTAGTCGTCGCGACCTCACCGTAAGTGACATCTTCTTCCTGCTTTCTTTCAAACCACCCCTATACCATTTTCTCTCTCTCAGCCCTATCGCGTACGTTCCAGAATGGGTCTTCGAGCTCAATGCACAGATCGCGCGCGATATTGGTCGGCTACTGACTAGGTAACAACCACAAATTGTGCTCGACTATGTCTCGTCGAGCCTGTTCTGAATTTCCTCCAGAGGTAATACGTTGAAAAGCAAGTCCGGGACGTTTACCATCCTCGTCAGCTCGGACATTCGAATATTTCCCAGTTAACGGAGACTTTGTTCATCGGTCTTCAGATAAAAACACCATATCGACTCTAATTGGCGCAGCCGGGAACCGGGAAATGAATCAACAACTGAGTATCGACGAAGCCTTTGAACAGGCATTTTCCTGGCACAAGAAGGGTGATACGGAGCAAGCCAAAGCGACGTACCTCATGATTCTCGACGTGGTGCCTGAAGAGCCGCGGTCTTTGCATTTTCTTGGCATTTTGTTGCATCAGGAAGAAAAGAGTGACCTGGCACTGTCTTGCGTGAAGCGATCGGTCGAGCTTTTTCCTGATTCCCCGGACTGGAGAAATGATCTGGGCAACTTGCTTGCCGATCGCGGGGATTTCGCGGGTGCTGCGGCCGAATTTGAAAGCGCCATTGCTTTGGTGCCGGGCTATCCGCTTTACTGGAATAATCTGGGGGCTGTGCAGGACCGTTGCGGAAGGTCGGAAGAAGCGCGTCGCTCTTTTCAGGAGGCCATTGCCATTGATCCGTTTTTTGGGGAGGCATTGATCAATCTGGCCAATTTGCTTGACCGCGAGGGGCGGCAAGTGGAAGCGGCAGAATATCATTGCCGTGCCTACGTCCTTGCGCCGACACGCGGCAAACCCAAATCCATGCTGGGAATCGCCTATTACAAATTGGGACGGCTTGCGGAGGCAGCCGAAATCTATCGTGAATGGATGCTCGAAGAGCCTGACAACCCGATTCCCGGGTATCACTATTCGGCTTGCTCAAAGGAGGCTGTTCCGCGTCGCGCTTCAGACGACTACGTGGAAAAACATTTTGATACCTTCGCACCTAATTTCGAAGCCAATCTGAAAAGCCTGTCTTATCGTGGACCGGACATGATCGCCGATGCGCTGGAGCGCTCAGCCTCGCGCAAATCAGGGCTTTCTGTGCTTGATGCGGGTTGTGGCACGGGACTCTGCGGCCGGGTGCTTGCTCCCTATGCCAGGCGCCTCATCGGTGTCGACCTTTCTTCGGCGATGCTTGAAGTGGCAAAGAAGCGCGGGCTATATCACGAGCTTGTGAAATGCGAGATCACCGATTATCTTGTCAGACATCCGGATTGCTTTGATCTTATCGCAGCCGCTGACACCTTGATCTATTTTGGCGATCTGAAAGAATTGCTTAGCGCGGGATATTCTGCGCTTCGTCCTGGCGGCCTCTTTGTTTTTACCGTCGAGGAGGAGAGGGCTGCGAATGAAACGTATCTCCTCAACCCGCACGGACGCTATAGCCACAGCAAGGATCATCTGGCTGCTTTGTTGCCGCAAGCGAGTTTTGAAATTCTTGCTATGGATCCTGACGTCATCCGGGTTGAATTCGGCATGCCGGTTGACGGCCTGACGGTAACGGTACGGCGCAGACCCTGATGATGACAGTTAAATGTGGGTAACAATTTCATGCCGGTACGCAGTCTCATCCAACTAACAAAGCAAACCTGATCATTGAGATGATGCCGAATCTGGATAGTTTCTTGAGGCTACGCCATTTATTTACCAGGACACTGCGGATAATGGCCGTATTGGCCACCTTGGTGCTCGTGTGTATCGCCTATGTCGCAGTGGTCGGTGTCTCTATTGATGCTTCCCAGCAGCGGGAAAAGATTGCAGCCTTGCTTGGGAATAGCCTGGGGCGCGAGGTGCGATTCGAGGGGCCGATGAAGCTTGAAGTATCGGCACTCCCCAAACTGCATGTTGGAGGATTGCATATCGCCAATGCGCCCGGGTTTGATGGCGAAGACTTTGCCAGCCTGGGGGACGCGCATCTGGCGCTGAATCTATGGGCGCTTCTGCGCTTGCGCCTGCAGATTGTGGAACTGTCCGGCAGCGATGTACATGTTCGTCTGCAATTGAATAAAAACGGCAGCAGCAACTGGACCTTCAAGCCGTCTGGCCGGAAGAAGAGTGTGGCCCGGCCATCCGATACTGCCGCAGGGGACAGTGCCGGGCTGGAAGAGCTGCTGGCGCGGCTGGATATCAAACGGGTGTCGCTGGAAAATCTGAAAGTAAGATTCGTCGGTGCGAACGGAAACAGCCACTTCTTTGAACTGCAAACGCTTGTTGCACAGCTGCCGGCCGGCCAACCTCTGACAGTGGCTTTAAACGGCACAGTTGAAAAGAAATATCCGTACACCATGCATATCACCGGCGGCACCTTCGCCGATCTGGTGCGTTTCGACAAGCCGTGGCCGATCGATCTGTCACTCGATTTCCTGAGCTCGAGATTGACGCTGAACGGCAACTTGTCCGACAGCGGAGGAGGATTGCATTTCGGTCTCGCTACGAATGACCTCGGTGAGATCGAACGCTTGTTCCAGACCAGATTGCCTGCCGTTGGGGTCACGCGCGTTTCGGGCGATATCAAGTACGCGCAAGGGAAGGTCGCGATGGATAATCTGAGCGGAGTCATGGGCAAGACAACGCTCAATGGTTCGCTCGGTCTGGACTATAGCGGCGAGCGTCCCAGGGTGTCGGGCGAACTGGTTCTGCCGGTGCTGGATGTGCACCCCTTCATGACAGGCAAGCCGGTTACTCAGGATGAACCTCCGAAAGACCTTGCCCAGATGTATCGGGAATTCATCAAGGCGACGTTCAACCTGAGCGACCTTAACAGCGCTAATGCCGATCTGACCTTGCGCGTGGGGCAATTGATTGGTTTTCCCGGCGCGGTGCATGACGCGATATTGCAGGTGAAACTCAAGCAAGGCCGCCTTGCTCTACCCGTACAAGCCACGGTGGCGGATGTGAAACTGTCCGGCATCGCCATCGCTGATGCAAGCGTGACGCCCCCCCGATTCAGGCTTTCCCTTGGTACGCATGATTCAGACTTGGGAAATCTGGCGGAATTGCTGCTGGGGGTGCGCGATGTCAAAGGGCGGCTGGGGCGCTTCGATCTGCGCGTCGCGGCGCGGGGCGATCGCGGCCCGGAATTGATGGAAAGTCTGGATGTGCAACTGCAAGTGAAAAATGGAAAGCTGACATACGGCAACCAGGCAGATGCCCATCCCGTCAGATTCTCACTGGATGGCCTGGAAATTGCACTACCGGCGGGCAATGCGTTGCGGGGTGAAGCGCATGGTTCTTTGCTGGACAAGAATTTCAGCGCGACATTGATGAGTGGTTCATTGACCGCCATCATGCAGGAATCGAATACCCCAGTCGATTTTGAATTGCTGGCCGGAAGTGCAAAGTTGGTTGTGCATGCTGTCTTGCGGCCGCCCGCAGTGAATTCTGGCTCCAGCGTGGCTTTCGAACTCTCGGCGCCGCATTCCGGCGAGATCGCCAGCTGGCTCGGCCTCAAGCCCGGAGTGGACGAGCCGATCGACGTACATGGAAACTTTCGCACGCATGAGGACCGCTGGCATCTGGCCGATTTTGCCCTGCAATTGGGGCATAGCGTATTGCATGCGGATGTACTGCGCACGTTTGGCGAGGGGCGGTCGCTGATCAAATTCCAATTGACCGGTGATCTCTTGGATGTGGACGAACTGGAATCGATGCTGCCCGAGCGCAACGAGAACGCGAGCACGACGACATCGGCCGCCACCAATCTGATCGACCTTCCCATCCTGCCGAAGGGTATCAATCTTGCGGATGCCGATATCACCGTGCGCATCAAACGCATCACCGGTTCCTCACCGTTGGAAATCCGCAACCTGGGTTTCGACGGACGCATACGCGATGGCATGATGCCCACCTCACCGTTCGAGGCCAATGTGGATGGCAATGATTTCAAAGGTGCCATCCAGCTCGATCTGCGCACGCAGCAGCCGCACGCAGTCCTGTGGCTGTCGTCGATTGGCATGGATATAGGCAGCGCAATAAAAAAGCTCGGCATCGCGAGCAACATCGATGTCGATGTCGATCACTTGCGCCTGCAACTGGATCTGCGTTCACGCCGCTTGGGAAAACTGCTGGCGAAATCCGACATGGCGCTTGATTTCGAGGGGGGGCATCTCACGCTGCATGACGCCAATACCGGGGGAAAGATGGTCATTTTGCTCGACAACGGTGAATTCAAATCTGCCGCGGGAGAGCCAGTGCACCTGAGTCTGCTGGGGACACTGGACAAGGTTCCCGTTTCCATCGCGATGGAGACCGCGAAGGCTTCAGACCTTATAGACCCGAATCTGCCGATCCCGTTCACGCTCAACGCGAGCATGTCCGGTACCACCTTGAAATTGTCCGGCGATATCGACCGGCCCTTTGCAAAGCCGGACATCGATCTCGCGCTCGAGATGCGCGGCAGCCGTCTGGACAATCTCAATTTGCTGGCGAACACCTCCTTGCCTCCATGGGGGCCTTGGTCGGCCACCGGAAAACTCCACGTGTCTCCTGCAGGCTATGAAGTCCCTTCGTTGCTGCTGCAGGTGGGCAGCAGCCGGCTTAACGGTCATGGCAAGATCGATACAAGAGTTGTGCCGCCGCGTATCGACGTCGACCTGACGGCGCCAACGATTCAGCTCGACGATTTCCGGTTCGGTGACTGGTCGCCGGAAAAGAGCAAGCGTACCACTACAAGAAATCCGGATTCCAGGGACAATATGCTCCGTAAAGCCGATGAGACGGGGCACGAGGCCAGGGAGATCCTAAGCCCCGAAGTCCTTCGGCGGCAGAATGCATTCCTGACAGTGCGCGTGGATCAGGTCGTTTCCGGTCAGGATATGCTGGGGAATGGCAAGCTCGATGCGCAACTGATGAATGGCAAGGCGGTTATCGGCCCGGTCATCGTCAACACGCCTGGTGGCTCGGCATCGCTGCGTCTTCTATATGAACCGGTGGAAAAAGATGTCGCGTTCAACCTGAGCGTGGAAGCAAAGCATTTCGATTACGGCATCCTGGCGCGCCGGATCGACCATAAGAGCGAGATGCAAGGCACCTTGAGCCTGAATGTCGATGTCAGCGCCAGGGCGAGATATTTTTCGGAGCTGCTACGCTATGGCAAGGGCAACATAGATTTTGTGGTGTGGCCGAAGAACATGAAATCGGGTTTCCTCGATTTGTGGGCAGTGAATGTGCTGATGGCATTATTGCCTGTGATCGATTCCTCGAACACGTCCGTGGTCAACTGTGCGGTAGGCCATTTCGCCTTGAATGACGGAAAACTTTCCGGCAAGACCCTCCTGGTGGACACGACCCGGATGCGTGTCACCGGAAAAGGCGGAGTGGATTTCGCTGCAGAAAAGCTGAATTTCTACATGCAGCCTCGTGCCAAGACACCCCAATTTCTGAGCTTCTCTCTGCCAGTAGAACTTGACGGCAGTTTTGAGAATTTCGGCGTTGGGGTCAGGCCCATTGATGTGCTGGAAACCATGGGGCAGTTCACGACCTCGGTAGTCTGGGCGCCGTTGCAAATGTTGTTCGGTAAAGAGGTACCCCCGGACGGGCACGATGTCTGTGAGGCAGTCGAATTCAAATAGCACGCGGCTAGCACATGGGCTCCGAACCTGCTGCCCATGCGCAGCCGGTTGGCCTGGAATCCGGCCCTAATGGGCGCTTTCGCCCATTCCTGATCCGGGTGGGGCTTCCGTCTGCAATGACAGCAGGTTGTTCCGTACGAAAGCGATGTGGCCGCGCAGGCCATAGACCAGGTCGCCGAACTTGGACGGCACCACGATCTTGCTCACGGCGCTTTCGATGTGATCAAGGCGGCGCAAAAGCTCTTCCCGTTTGTGCGGATCTGACCAGTGCACAAAAGCATTCCGTTCGATATCGAACAACGTCCGGTACCAGCTTTTGATCCGGTACTCCATCTGCCAGCGGTAAAAGGCCGGCGCCGCTTTGAGTGCAGGGATCAGCACCAATGCAATCGGAACGATCACCGAGAGCAGGCGTGCGATCAGGCTAGCGATCCCGTAGGGGAAGGTGCGATAGAGAAAGCTCTTGCCCGATGTGTAATAGCGGCTCGCATCCGGGCTGATCGGGAATTCGTGCTCCTGCGGGGCGGGAAATTCGCCGCGATTCTTGAAGATGCCAGGGGGAGAATGCACTTCCTTCGCGGCTTCGAGCAGCAAGTCCGAAAGTGCGGGGTGCAGGCCTTTCCTGGCAACGAGTTCCACCGTGGGGCCGATCAGGTTCAAGTCCTCGGAGGGGATGTTCTTGCCGAAATCCAGCGAGCCTTTGGGCAATTCAAGCTTGTTCAGGTAATTGATCCGGCGGACGTAGCCGTCGGCCTGGGTGAAGTTGAAAAGATGGATGCCGGGTGTATGCAACAAGCGGTGCATCACCTCTCTTGAGGTGGAGTCGCCCATGATGAACAGGGCGTCGACGCGGTTTTCTTCGAGAGCCTGTATCGAGTCACCGGAGACGTTGTCGACAAAGACGGTTCCATCGTTCGGTTCGATGCCATTGGCTTTCAGGAGCGTGAGCACCAGGGAATGCACGCCGCTCCCTTCTTTGCCGATATCCAGTCGTTGCCCCTTGAAGTCCGAAAGCAGGTTCTCTGTTTTGCCGTGATAGAAAACCATGAGCGGCTGGTACGCGATACTCCCGAGCGAAACCAGGTTGTCGATATTGGCCCCTTTGACCTCTCCTCCCAGCACAAATCCGACATCGACGGCAATCTTGGGATTGGACAGCTTGTGAAGGTTGTCCAGCGAACCCTCGGAAGGAACAATTTTAACGGTGACCCCTTCCTTGGCCAGGATTTCCTTGTACTTCTCGGCGAAGTTCTGGAACGTGCTTCCCTTGGGTCCACTGGAGATCGTGATCGTGTTCGGGGCGGTGGAGTCAAGGTAAACAAAGATCGCTGCGCCAATGATCAGGCTCGTGGAGAGGATGACGCCGATGGACACGATCTGCCCGCGCCCAAAGAGGTTGCTGAGTTTAGCCAACGATCTGGCCAGAAATATTTTTGGAGTCTCCATGATTTTCCTTGTTCATAGTGTGCAAACGATCCAGACATCGATGTCTGCGTAAGTTTGTATCGTTACCGTTTCGGGAAAAACCGACATGGATCGTGGCGGTCTTCACGGATTGGTTGATGTTTGAGGGGACTTATCCGCGTCGCCCAATGGACAAGCCGGAATCGGTTGTTTCCCGATGGGCTGCTTCTGTGCAATCGCGGCAGACAGATCATTTTCATCAAGCGTCACCAATTGTTCTACCGTGGTCCACAATTTGCCAGCCCGGGCGCAATCTGCGCCATAGTGGAATAGTTGCTGCGAACTGGATTTGTGAAAATCCAGAGGCCCCTGAAATGGATAGCTAACCGGGATTGCCGTAAGTCTGAGTTTCATTCCATATTTCTGCGCGAATTCCGACGTCAAAGCAATCTCGCTCCTTGCCCTGTGTTGAAGGACCGCGGTGAAACTCCGGGAAAGGATCGAGATGGTGTCGACCGGCGTGGTCTGTGGCTTCGCGCCCAATTGGCCATTGACTATGACGTAAACGTTGGCGCCTTTGAGTGTACCCGGATCGAGCGGCAACACATAGGCCAGTGCAGGCGCAACAAAAAACGGCACGGTTGCACTGGCGTCTACGTGCATTTCGTCGTACCGGCCCCCCGCACTATCTACCGGAATGATGATGGGGGGAAATACGCCGGGAATGCTTGCGGACGCTACCAGGACATCACGAAAGAGATCGTGTGCCTCTTTGCCGCCATGAGCGGCAATTTTCCCCATGTCCCAGACTATCGTTTCTTCCTTGTCCAAATCGGTTGTCGCAACCAGAAGCAGTCTGCCAAGAGCGGCCTGATCAGCCACCTCCTTGATCATTTCGTCGGTGACAAAGTCGTCCACAAATTTGACCAGCGGTTCGATCTCGTACAGTCCGGGCCGGAAGAGCACGCCCATCCAGCGTGGAATCAGGAAGTGTTCGCTGTGATTACCTGAAAAATTTTCGTCCAGGCGGGCATCCCACGAAGATCCCAAAAAAGCGAAAGGTGCAATCAATGCACCTGCGCTGACACCGGTAACAACATCGAACTGGGGACGATTGCCGTACCGGCTGAATCCAACGAGTGCTCCTGCGCCAAACGAACCCCCAGCACCTCCGCCGGACAGCGCGAGAATATTGAGAGCATGATCCCTGGATGCGGCACGTCGGCGCTGAAGAATCTCCGAAAATCTGGATTTGATGGCTTCAGGGTCAGTACTGACGAAACGAATGTCGGATGAAAACCCTATCGGAGCAGGAATGCTGAACATGGATTCCGGTGCCGGCTCGCGCCGAACAGTGGTGCAAGCTGCCAATATCAAGGTACCGGACAAAAGCAATAAGCGCGTCGTTTTCATAATCGGGCAACCGGTTGCGGACATCAATCACTCATGCGAGTTGCTGCTGCAATATTTCAAGCAGATCTGTGACTTCCCGTGCTCGCTCCAATGCTTCTCCGCTGATCCAGAAGGTATCTTCTGCACGTGATCCCAGGGTGTTGATCTTTGCGCTGCGCAGCTCGATATCATGTTTTGCCAGCAAATACGCGATACGGGCCAGTAGGCCGGGACGATCGCCCGCGACGATGGAGAGGATGTGTTGCCCTTTTTCGTCCCTGGTGATACTGACTTGCGGCACGATGGGGAAGTGCTTGAGCTGGCGACTGACTCTGCCCACGCTCGGTGCGGCGAGCGGTGTATTGTCGGTCAACAGATGCGCCAGCTCGTATTCGATATAGTTCATGACGTCTCGGTAGACGGTCTTGTCGTTGTTAGCATCCATCACCATAAAGCTGTCCAGCGCATAACCGTGTTGAGTGGTGTGTACCTTGGCTTCCATGATGTTGTAGCTCATGTGAGCAAAGAAGCTGCAGATGCGTGCGAACAAGTAAGGCTTGTCCTGCGTATAGACCAGCACCTGCAAGCCTTCGCCGATCCGGCTCAGGCGCGTTTTGACGACGGGTTCCTCGCTGTTCACGCGATGAGCCAGCATGCGCGTGTGCCATGCGATCTCGTGCGGCTCGTGGCGCAGGAAATAGTCGGCGTCGAACTGGGCCCAAAGTAACTCGTAGACGTCGGGGTGGATGGCGTACAGGGTGAGCGTCTCGGTTGCGCGCTGGCGAATCTCGCCCACCTGGTTGGCCACTTTGCCGCTGGTCAGGAAACGCCGGGCCGCATTGTAGAGATCTTCCAGCAACTGCGCCTTCCATGCGTTCCAGACTTTGGCACTGGTGCCCCGGATGTCGGCAACCGTGAGCAGGTAGAGCGCGGACAGGTAGCGTTCATTCCTGATTTTGGCGGTGAAAGCGGCGATCACGTCCTGGTCTGAAAGATCCTGTTTCTGAGCGGTGGCGGACATGGTGAGGTGATGTTCCACCAGCCAGACGACGAGGTCGGTATCTTCGCGCATCAAACCATGCTGTTTGCAGAAACGGGTCGCGTCGACGCGTCCCAGTTGGGCATGGTCGCCGCCGCGTCCCTTGGCGATGTCGTGGAACATGCCGGCGATGTACAGCACTTCCGGACGGGCGAAATCGCGGATGAGCTTGCTGCAAAGCGGATATTCATGTTCGTAAATGGGAAGCGTGAAACGGCGCAGGTTGCGCACCACCATCAGGATATGTTCGTCCACGGTGTAGACATGGAAAAGGTCGTGCTGCATCTGCCCGACGATGCGGCCAAAGGGCGGCAGGTAGCGCCCGAGAATATCCAGGTGGTTCATGCGCCTCAGCGCATGGGTCAGGCCTTGCGGCTGGCGGAATATGTCCATGAACAACCTGCGGTTGCGCGGATCCTTGCGGAAGGCGGAACCGATCAATTTGCGTGCTCGCCACAGAGCACGCAGTGTCTGGGCGGAAAACCCCGTCAAGCGCGGATGCTGTTCCAGCACCAGGAAACTCTCCAGTATGGCGGAGGGCTCTGTTTCAAAGAGGGCTTCGTCGCGCGCTTCCAGTTTGTCGTCGCGGGCGATGAAGTGATCGTTCAATGGATATGTTTCGGCGGCCGGGAAGATGCGGGTGCGCATCGTTTGCAGTAACACGGCGTTGAGTTGCAGCACGGCCCGTTTGGTACGGTAGTAGCGCTGCATCAAGTGTTCACTGGCGCGTCGTTGTGCGCTGGCAGTAATTCCAAGTTGCTGGGCAAGAGCCGTTTGATACTCGAATACCAGACGGTCATCGTGCCGCCCTGATAGATAGTGCAGGCGGATGCGCAGGTCCTGCAGCAGGTGCTCGTGGTGTGTGATCTGGCGCGCTTCGGTGGCAGTGATGAGGTCTGCTTCAGCCAGCGCCTGCCACGTATGGCCGAAACCGCAGGCGCGCGAGATCCAGAGGACCGATTGCAGGTCGCGCAGGCCCCCCGGACTTTCCTTGAGATTCGGTTCCAGGTTGTAGTCGGTGTCGACGAAGCGAGTGTGGCGCTGCTCCTGTTCCTGCACCTTGGCAAGATAGAAAGCGCGGCGGCTCAGGTGCGCCGAAAGCGTTTCGCGCATCTCCAGGAACAGGGACTGGTTTCCGGTAATGTGGCGTGCCTCAAGCAGGTTGGTCTGCACTGTCACATCCGAGGATTCCGACATGCAGTCTCCCACGGTGCGTACGCTATGGCCGACCTCCAGTCCGATATCCCACAACTTTCCGACCAGATCCTGCAGGCGCTGCTGCAATGATCCGTCCGGTTGCTGGGGCAGCAGGATCAGCAGGTCGATGTCGGACTTCGGATAGAGCTCGGCGCGTCCATAGCCCCCCACCGCAACCAGCGCCAAATCGCCCGGGAGTTCGAGCAGTCGCCAGATCCTGCGCAAATGCTCGTCTACGAGTTTTGCGTGGGCACGCAGGTAGCGTGCAGGGTTAGGATGCTCGATGTAGTTTTCCTGCAGCGCGCGACGTGCACTGCGCAGGCTGTCACGTATCTCTGCAATGGACATCGCGGCTTGCTTAAGCGGGAATAGGGGGCGAACCGGCGGACAGGGTCAGCACTTCAAAGCCGGTTTCGGTGACCAGAACGGTATGTTCCCATTGTGCGGACAGGCTGTGGTCTTTCGTGACCACGGTCCAGCCGTCACCGAGCTGCTTGATGCCGGACTTGCCTGCATTGACCATGGGCTCGATGGTGAAAATCATGCCGGCTTCAAGTTTGACGCCGGTATGGGGCTTGCCATAGTGCAATACCTGAGGTTCTTCGTGGAATCTGCTGCCGATACCGTGCCCGCAGAACTCCCGTACCACGCTGTAGCCCATGCCTTCGACATAAGTCTGGATGGCGTGTCCGATGTCTCCCAGGTGCGCCCCGGGTTTGACCATGCGGATCCCGCGCCACATTGCTTCATAGGTGACTTCGCACAGGCGTTTTGCCTGGATCGAGGGCTCTCCGACGTAGAACATGCGGCTGGAGTCGCCGTGGTAACCGTTCTTGATGGGGGTCACGTCTATATTGACGATATCGCCGTTCTTCAGTTTCTTGTCGCTGGGGATGCCGTGGCATACCTGATAGTTGATCGACGTGCAGATGGACTTCGGGTAAGGCGTATGTCCGCCCGGAGCGTAGTTGAGCGGGGCGGGGATGCCGCCTTGCACATTCACCGTGTAGTCGTGGCACAGCTTGTCGAGCTCGTTGGTGGTGACGCCGGCCTGCACGAAAGGTGCGATGTAATCCAGCACTTCGCCGGCCAAGCGTCCGGCGATGCGCATTTTTTCAATTTCCTGCGGGGTCTTGATGCTGATGGACATGATATTTTCTTTAATGGCGAACAAGTGCGAGGATAGAGGATAGAGTTTACCAGCACAACATTTAGCGTATAGCCCAACATAAAAAAAGGCACGCTGACAGCGTGCCTTCTTAATTGCGCTTTACCGCAAGGTTTAGCGCTTATTCCCGTTAGGGTTGCTGTTATGTCCGCGGCCCAAAGAGAAGCTGGTGCCCTGCGGACGACGTGCTGCGGTATGTGGTGCTGCCGTATGCGACGTGTGAACGCGATTGCCGCCCACATTTCCATTCACGTTGCCGTTAGGATTGGCGCTGCGCGGCTGCGCATCGTTGGTGAAACGGCTGTGCTTTGGACCTTCGCGGCGTTGGCCTTGCGGATGCTCATGACGACTGTCCGGCGCGGCATGACGGCTGAAGTTGCTGCCGTTGCCGCCGCCATTGCTGCGGCCGAAACCGCCGCCGTTACCGCGACTTGCACCGCCGTTGCCACGCCCGGCACCGCTGCGCGGTTGCGAAGAAGCCGGACGCGGCTTGAACTTGGGCTCCAGGCCCGCAATCGTATGCGCCTGGATCGGCTGGCCGGTAAAGCGCTCGATCTTCTTCAGGTTCATTGCATCGCGATTGGAGGCAAAGGAAACAGCGATACCCGATGCGCCAGCACGGCCGGTACGGCCGATACGATGCACGTAGTCTTCTGCAAACTTGGGCAGGTCAAAGTTGATGACGTGGGTGATGCCAGCCACGTCGATGCCGCGAGCGGCAACGTCGGTAGCCACCAGCACGCGCACATTGCCGCGGCGCAGGTTGAGCAGGGTACGGTTACGTTCGCGCTGGTTCATGTCGCCGTGCAGGGCAGCAGCGGCGTGGCCGGCAGCGGAAAGCTCATCCGCAAGCGAATCGGCATCCCGCTTGGTTGCGGTGAATACCAGAGCCTGGTTCAGGTCGACATCGCGCAGCAGGTGGTCGAGCAGGCGATTCTTGTGTGCCATATCGTCAACATACATCAGGCGCTGATCGATGTTTTCGTGACGGGCTTGTGCGGCGGCTACGCTGATGCGTTTCGGGCTCTTCAGCAGGCGCATTGCCAGGTTGCCGATCGCGCCTTCCAGCGTGGCGGAGAACAGCAGTGTCTGGCGGGTTGCCGGTGTGGCAGCAGCGATGCGCTCCACGTCGTCGATAAAGCCCATGTCCAGCATGCGGTCAGCTTCGTCCAGCACCAGCATCTCCAGGCGCGAAAAGTCGATGCGTCCGCGTTCGATGTGGTCGATCAGACGGCCCGGTGTGGCCACCAGGATGTCAACGAAGCCGGATAACAGCTTGTTCTGCAACGGGTAAGGCATGCCACCGAGGATGCTCACCACCTTGACGCGCATGTTCTTGCCGTATTTGTTGGCGGCGTCGGACACTTGTTGTGCCAGTTCGCGCGTCGGGGTCAGCACCAGAATGCGCGGGCCTTTGCCGCGCACTGTGGCTTCAACCGACAGTTTCTGCAAAGCGGGCAGGATGAACGCGGCGGTCTTGCCTGTGCCGGTCTGGGCAGAGGCCATCAGGTCATGCCCGGCCATCGCCTGGGGAATCGCTTCGGCTTGAATAGGAGAAGGGACGGTATAGCCGGCATCTTGCACGGCTTGCAAAATGGCAGGGGCCAGGCCCAAAGAGGCAAAAGTAACTACGTTTTCGGCGGTCGCGGGTACAGCAGTCGTAATGGTTTTATCAGACACAGTTGTTCCTTTAATTTTTTTAGATACAGCGCATGCGCGGCCTGGGGCCACACAATGAAATTCAGTAGGGGGAATACATACATACCTCTACCGGCGCAAACAAAACATCGTCGCTAACCGGTGAAGCTTGGCGCATCCTGAATGGATGCTGGAGGGTCAGAAAACGATGGACTCAGTACCGCCCGAGAGCGGCAAGGCGCGCATTATACTCAGCGAGGAAATAAAAGCCAGCGATATATTTCAAGCAACGGATGACCATCGCCGCTTCCTGATTTCGAGTATATTTCGCCATGCAGAACAAGGGAGTATTCCGGCCGATCCGTAAGCTGGGGGGACTTGGATGAAATGGCACGTTGTCGCACTTGCCGCTTTGCTGGTCTCGGGCTGCGGTAAGCAGCAGGAAGAGGTCTATCAACCCGTGTTCTCCGAGCGCGGGGCGAATGAGCCCAGCGAATATATAGTAGGCATCCATCCGTTGCACAATCCCAAACACCTGATCGAGGTGTACGGTCCCATCGTTGATTATCTGAATTCGAGCATTCCCCAGGCGCATTTCCGGCTGGAGGCGTCACGCAACTACGAAGAGTTCGAGAAGCGGCTTTACAGCGGGCATTTCGACTTTGCCATGCCCAATCCCTACCAGACAGTGCGTTCTATCAAGTACGGCTACCGCGTATTCGGCAAGATGGGCGACGACGAGATGTTTCGCGGCATCATCCTGGTGCGTAAAGACAGCAATATCCGCACAGTGGCGGATCTCAAGGGCAAGAAGGTGTCATACCCGTCCCTGACTGCCTTAGCGGCAACCATGATGCCGCAGTACTATCTGCATACGCATGGCATCAACATACATAGCGACATCGAGAACATCTATGTGGGTTCGCAGGAGTCGTCGATCATGAACGTGTTGCGCGGGCATGTCGCGGCCGGGACGACCTGGCCCGTACCGTGGAAGACTTTCCAAAGGGAATATCCCGAGTTGGCAGCACAATTGGAAGTGAAATGGCGGACCGAAACGCTGCCGAACAACGGCTGGGTGGTGCGGGACGATGTCCCCCCGCTTCTGGCGAAAGATTTCGGCAATGCTTTGGTCGGATTGAACAGGACGCAAGAAGGGAGAGCCATGCTCGGAAGATTGGGCATCAGCCGCTTCGAGCATGCCAGCAACGAGACTTACCGGCCTGTCCAGCAATATCTGAAGGTTTTTTCCGAAACGGTGCGGGACGTCGAATACTGATGAAACTCGGCAGATACATCAGCGTGCTGTGGCGCGGCTCAATACGCAGGCAACTGATCCTGGGCTTTACGCTGGCATCGCTCGCCTTGATGCTGAGCTTTGGCTATCTGATACTCGAGCAGCAACGAAAGGCACTATATCGATCCTCGGAAGAGCGTGCGTCTTCATTGGCCCATGCGCTTGCGATCAGTGGTACATCGTGGGCCTTGGCAAATGACCTGGTGGGGTTGCAGGAGGTGGTACAGGGATTTGCCAAGACACAGGACCTGCGCCGTGCCTGCTTTCTGAATACGCACGGTGAAGTACTGGCCTCAAGCAATCCCGACGAAGTGGGATTTTTCATGACGGACAAAGTGAGTCGCGACATGCTGGCATCGATTTCCAGGGATCAATTCGTCCTGGTGAACCAGAAGAACCTGATCGTCATCGCCCATCCGGTGATGGCCGATGGCCGGCTTCTCGGCTGGGCGCGGGTTGAGATGTCGCGGGACACGGTAAAGGCGAATCTTGCGACGCTCACCCAGCTGTGGGTCGAATTCATTCTGGTTGCAGTGCTGGCGGTATCGCTGATCGCGTACGCACTGGCGCGTAGGCTGACTCGTGGCCTGAATCATTTGATGCAGGTCGCAGCCGCCGTTGAGCATGGCCTGGGAAAGCGGCGTTCCGATATTGGGCGGGCTGACGAGATCGGTGTGCTGGCGCGCCATCTGGACCGCATGCTGGATGCGCTTGAACGACAAAAGAAACTGATACACGAAAGCGAAGCCAAGTACCGTTTCCTGGCCGACAACATATCCGATGTGATCTGGATACTGGACCCGAACACGGGGCGGTGGATATATGTGAGTCCGTCGATCACCAGGCTGCTGGGATACAGCGTAGAAGAGGTCATGCAGCAAACGATGGAGAAAACCCTGACGCCGCGATCGGGTGCCGACGTTCGGGGCTGGATACGCGAACGCAGTGAATTATTCCTGAGCGGCAAGGATGGCGAGCATATTTATCAGGACGAGGCGGAGTACTGCCACCGCGACGGCTCGACCGTGTGGTGCGAAGTGACGACGCATTTTGCCCGAAACGACAGCAACGAAATGATCCTGCTGGGAGTGACGCGCAACATCACCGAGCGCAAGAGGGCCGAGGAACAGATACGCAACCTGGCGTTCTACGATGCGTTGACGCAATTACCCAATCGGCGCCTGCTGCAGGATCGCTTCAGCCTGGTCATTTCTGCTTGCAAGCGCAACAATCGCTATGCGGCCGTGATGTTCATCGATCTGGACAATTTCAAACCGCTCAACGATGAGCACGGCCACAATGTGGGCGACATCCTGCTGGTCGAAGTGGCCCATCGCATCGTCAGTTGTGTGCGTGAGGTCGACACCGTCTCCCGTTTCGGGGGCGACGAGTTCGTGGTGATGTTGAGCGAACTGGATGCCGACAAGGCCACTTCGGTTGCACAAGCCAGCGTGGTGGCAGAGAAGATCCGCCAGTCGCTGGGTGAGGTCTACCGGCTGACAGTGATGCAGGAAGGCCGGCTGGAGCCGCGCATCGTCGAGCATCATTGCACCGCCAGTATCGGCGTGGTCCTGTTCAACGATCATGGCGTCACGCAGGAAGACCTGATCAGGCTGGCCGATGGCGCGATGTACCGGGCCAAGGCTGCCGGCCGCAACCAGGTGTATTTCGCCGACATATAGTTGTCATATTTACCGTTGTGCACTGTGCTAGAATGCGCCCCCTTCGAATTCAGTACAGGTAGTACATCATGTCCCGCGCCCTTCGCAACATCGCCATCATCGCCCACGTTGACCACGGCAAGACCACGCTGGTTGACCAATTACTGCGCCAGTCCGGCACCTTCCGCGCCAACCAGAAGCTGGAAATCCGCGTGATGGACAACAATGACCTGGAAAAAGAGCGCGGCATCACCATTCTGGCCAAGAATACGGCCATTGAATACGAAGGTACGCACATCAACATCGTGGATACACCGGGACACGCCGACTTCGGCGGCGAAGTGGAACGTGTGCTGGGGATGGTGAACGGCGTGCTGCTGCTGGTGGATGCCGTTGAAGGTCCGATGCCGCAGACCCGTTTCGTGACCAAGAAAGCGCTGGCGCTGGGCCTGAAGCCCATCGTCGTTATCAACAAGATCGACCGCCCGGGCGCGCGCGCCGATTGGGTGTTGAACCAGACTTTCGACCTGTTCGACAAGCTGGGCGCGTCCGACGAACAGCTTGACTTCCCCGTCATTTATGCTTCCGGACTGAACGGCTGGGCCTGCATGGATCTGAAAGATGCCCCGAACAATGGCGGATCCGCTGCCGACATGAAGCCGCTGTTCGACACGGTGCTGAAACATGTACCTACACCACCCGGCGATCCCGAAGCACCGCTGCAGCTGCAGCTGGCAGCGCTGGATTACTCCACCTTTACCGGCCGCCTCGGCATTGGCCGCGTGCTCAATGGGCGTATCAAGCCCGGCCAAAATGTGGTTGTGATGAACCATGAAAACCAGGTCAGTTCTGGCCGTATCAACCAGGTGCTGGGTTTCCAGGGCTTGGAGCGTATTCCGGTGGAGAGTGCCGAAGCGGGCGACATCATCATCGTTTCCGGTCTGGACGAGATCGGTATCGGCGTCACGATTTGCGACAGGGACAATCCGGTGGGTCTGCCGATGCTGATGGTGGACGAACCGACGCTGACCATGGACTTCATGGTGAACAGCTCGCCGCTGGCCGGTACTGAAGGCAAGTTTGTCTCCAGCCGCCAGATCCGCGACCGCCTCAACAAGGAATTGTTGACCAACGTGGCTTTGAAGGTCGAAGACACGGCCGATGCGGACGTGTTCCGCGTTTCCGGCCGCGGCGAATTGCACCTGACCATTTTGCTGGAAACCATGCGTCGTGAAGGCTTCGAATTGGCAGTGGGCAAGCCGCGCGTGGTCTATAAAGAGATCAACGGCGAGAAATGCGAGCCGTACGAGAACCTGAGTATCGACCTGGAAGATGAGAATCAGGGTGCGATCATGGAAGAGATCGGCCGCCGCCGCGGCGAACTGACCAACATGGAATCCGACGGCCAGGGCCGCACCCGTCTGGAATACCATATTCCGGCGCGCGGCTTGATCGGTTTCCAGTCCGATTTCATGACCATGACGCGCGGCACCGGACTGATCAGCCACGTATTCGACGACTACGGCCCTGTCAAACCCGACTTGCCGGGTCGCCACAATGGTGTGCTGATCTCGGCGGAGGACGGTGAGGCCGTGGCTTATGCCTTGTGGAACCTGGAAGATCGTGGCCGCATGTTCGTGGTACCCGGCGACAAGTTGTATGAAGGCATGATCATCGGTATCCACTCGCGTGACAACGACCTGGTCGTCAACCCGATCAAAGGCAAGAAGCTCACCAACGTGCGCGCTTCCGGCACGGACGAAGCGGTGCGTTTGACGACTGCCTTGAAGATGACTCTGGAATCGGCCGTTGAGTTCATCGACGACGACGAACTGGTGGAATTGACGCCGAAGTCCATCCGTATCCGCAAACGTTACCTGAAAGAGTTCGACCGCAAAAAGGCGATGCGAGCGGCGGATTGATTTTCGCTGGTACGTTGCAACAAGGGACGCTTCGGCGTCCCTTGTCATTTCAACTTCATTTATACTGGCCACTCGTTCACGACAGGAGAAATGCCATGAAAAGAACACTCTGTTTCATTGGTCTCGTGTTTATTGCCGCGACAGCGCATGCCGCGATCCAGGGCAGGGAAGTCAGCTACGAAGCCGACGGCACCAGGCTCAAGGGCTATGTCGCCTACGACGACGCGGTGAAGGGAAAACGTCCCGGTGTGCTGGTGGTGCACGAATGGTGGGGTCTCAATGACTACGCACGCAAACGCGCCCGCATGCTGGCGCAGCAGGGCTACACCGCACTCGCACTCGACATGTACGGCAACGGCAAGATGGCGCACCATCCAGACGATGCGCAGAAGTTCTCCAGCGAAGTGAGCCAGAACGAGGCCCTGGCCAGGGCGCGCTTCGAGGCCGCACTTACACTGCTCAAGCAACAGAAGACGGTGGATGCCGACAACATCGGTGCCATCGGCTATTGCTTCGGCGGATCGGTGGCGCTGAACATGGCGCGCCTCGGCGAGCCGCTCAAGGTGGTGGAGAGCTTCCACGGCGGCCTGAAGACGTCGCATCCGGCGGAGCCGGGCGTGGTGAAGGCGCGCATCGCCTCGTTCACCGGCGAGGCCGATCCGTTCATCCCGGCCGAGCAGGTTGCGGCATTCCGCAAGGAGATGGACAAGGCCGGCGTGAATTATCAGGTCGTGACCTATCCTGGTGCCATGCATAGCTTCACCAGTCCGGACGCGGACAAGCTCGGCAAGGAATTCAATTTGCCGATGGCCTACAACGCCGAGGCAGATAAGGACTCCTGGAGCAAAGGGATGGCGCTGATGAACGAGGCGTTCAAGGCGAAGTAAGATGAAATTGTTGACTGGTATGGATTTATGACCCTGGAGATTTTACTGATCGTTGCCGTCCTGGCGCTGCTGTCCGTGCTGCTGGTGTTGCAGTTCCGGCAGCCAGTCCGGGCTGCGCAGATGCTAGAGCAGCAGCATCGTGCCATGTTGACCGATCTGCACGATGGTTTGAGCAAGCAGGGCGACCGATTGATCGCGGCACAGGCGGCCGAGTCGGAACGCCTGCGTTCCGCCGTAAGCCAGGAGTTACGCGCGACGCGCGACGCAATCGGTGCGCTGCGCACCGAGATGCTGGCGCAGATGCTGGAAAAGCTGGCGGAGCAGGGGCGGGCGGATCAGAAATTGATCCAGGAATCGTTCAACAATGCCTCGCAACATCTGCGTAACAGCATCGAGACTCTGAGCAAGACGGTCGACGGCAGGCTGGAGCAGATCGGCGGCAAGGTGAACGAGCGCCTGGACGAGGGTTTCAAGAAAACCAACGAGACTTTTGTGAGCGTGATGGCTCGACTGGCGACCATCGACGAGGCTCAGAAGAAGATCGACGGCCTGACCACCAACGTCGTCAGCCTGCAGGAACTGCTCGGCGACAAGCGTTCGCGCGGGGCGTTCGGCGAGGTGCAACTGGAAGGACTGGTGCGCAACATTCTTTCGCCGCAGGCCTACGAGATGCAATACACCCTGCCCAACGGCAGCCGTGCCGACTGCGTGCTGAAGCTGCCGGAGCCGACGGGTATGGTCGCTGTCGATTCCAAGTTCCCGCTGGAAAACTATCACCGCATGTTCGATGCCGCGAGCCCCGCGGAAAAACTGGTTGCGGAAAGGCAATTCAAGGCCGACGTCAAAAAACATGTCGAAGATATCGCAAGCAAATACATCATTCCCAATGTCACTTCCGACGGTGCGGTGATGTTCATCCCGGCCGAGGCGGTGTTCGCCGAGATTCACGCGCATCATTCGGATGTGGTGGATTACGCCATGCAGCGGCGCGTCTGGATCGTGTCGCCGACTACCCTGATGGCGGTGCTGAACACCGCGCGGGCCGTGATGAAAGACGTGGAAACGCGCAAGCAGGTCCACATCATCAAGGACGAGCTGGGCAAACTGGGCAAGGAGTTTGGCCGCTTCGACGAGCGCATGAAGAAACTGGCGGATCATATCCGCCAGGCGCATGAAGACGCACAGGATGTGCGCACCACCAGCCAGAAGATATCGAAACGTTTCATCAGTATCGAGCAGGTAGAATTGGAGCATATGGCATCCTTGCCACAAGACATCACCGAGATCGATCGCTGATTTCGCACCAGGGAGAAAAACCAGGATGAAATCCCCTCACACATGGAAATTCTTCCGCGCCGGCGGATTCGATCAGGTGCAACTGGATAACGGTTCCGATCTGCTCGCGTTGAACCAGCTCGATCAGAAGCTGTGGGTGGCACTGAGTTGTCCGACGCGGGGAATCGAATTCGATAGCCGCACACTGGACATGATCGATGCGGACGGCGATGGCCAGGTGCGCGCCAACGAGGTTCTGGCGGCGATCGGCTGGGCCGGTGCGTTATTGAAGAACAGCGATCTGCTGATCGGAGGACGCGATGCGTTATCGCTATCCGATATCTCGGATGCCAGCGAGGAAGGCAAGCATATATTGGCGTCTGCGCGGTATATCCTGAAGAGCTTGGGCAAGCCGGATGCCGGCGAGATATCGCTGGCCGAGATGGCGGATATCGAAAAGTTCCTGGCCGGGCTGAAGTTCAATGGGGACGGCGTGATCTGCCTGAAACAGGTCGAAGATGCCGGCTTGAAGGCATCGGTCGAGGATATTGCCAGAATTGCGGGGACTGTCCCCGACAGGAGCGGCGACAGCGGCATTGATCAGGCTATCGCGGACAAATTCTTTGAGGATGCAAAGGCTTATTGGGACTGGTTTGCCCAAAGCGATACCGATTCCGCCATTCTGCCGCTAGGCGGGGAGACCGAGGCTGCCGCACAGGCGCTGCGCGCGGTTCGGGAAAAGATCGATGACTATTTCATGCGCTGCCGCATGGCGGCCTACGATGCCCGCGCAGCCTTGCCACTGAGTCGTTCAGCCGGGGATTATGAAAAGCTGGCCGGTCAGACATTGTCAGTGCAAAACGCCGAAGTGGCCGGGTTTCCTTTGGCAACCATCGCACCGGACAAACCGTTGCCCCTGCATGCCGGATTGAATCCCGCGTGGATCGATGAGATCGAGGCGCTGCATGAACTTGTGATCAAGCCATTGCTGGGTGATAGGGCGAGTATCACTGCAGGGGAATGGTCCGAGGTGTCCGCAAAATTCAATGCGTTCGATGCATGGCAAAATGCCAGGCCGACTCTTGCCGTCGGTGAGCTCGGCATCCCGCGTTTGGGCGAAATGCTGTTTAACCGGCATCAAGCCGCGATCAGTGACCTGATCGCGCAAGACAAGGCGGTTGAAACAGAGATCAAATCCATCCAGTCGGTGGAGCGATTGCTGCGCTACCGTCGAGACCTGCACAGGCTGTCGCACAATTTCGTATCGTTCAGCGAGTTCTATTCGGGCAAATCCAAAGCAGTTTTTCAGGCCGGCACGCTTTACCTGGATGGCCGTAGCTGCGAGTTGTGCATCAAGGTCGAGGATGTGAATGCGCATGCCGCTTATGCCAACACCAGCGGCGTGTGCCTGGCTTATTGCGAACTGGTGCGGAACGGCGGTGCCGAGAAGATGAACATTGCCGCCGCATTCACGGCCGGCGATTCCGATTTCCTGATGGTGGGGCGGCACGGTGTGTTCTATGACCGGAAGGGACAGGATTGGAACGCAACCATCGTGCGCATTACCGATCACCCCATCAGCATCCGCCAGGCGTTCTGGTCGCCTTATAAAAAGGTATCCAAGGTCGTCAGCGAACAGATACAGAAGTTCGCCGCTTCCAAAGCGAACGCGGTGCAGGAAAAAGTGGTCAAGGCGGCTGTGGAGAGTGGAAAAAACATTATTGGTGCAGCGCCCAACGTTCCGCCAAAACCTCCTTTTGATGTCGCCAGATTTGCCGGTATCTTTGCCGCAATAGGATTGGCGATCGGGGCTATCGGAGGCATCGTCGCTTCGATCGTGAGCGGGATATTCAGCCTGAAGCTGTGGCAGATTCCGCTGGCCTTCGGCGGACTGATGCTGGCGGTTTCAGTCCCTTCCATGGTGCTGGCCTGGTTCAAATTGAAACGCCGCAATCTGGGTCCCATCCTTGACGGCTGCGGCTGGGCGATCAACGCCAGGGTGCATATCAACATCCCGTTCGGCACGTCGCTGACTGCCTTGCCTAACCTGCCGGCGGGCGCACATCGCTCCCTGGTCGACCCGTATGCCGAAAAGAAGCCAGTCTGGCCTTATGTTCTGGTTGCACTGTTGCTGCTGGGCGCTGTGGCATGGGCCTGGAAGGCGGGATATTTTTCATGATGTTCTTGAATAGAGTACCAAAATGAAGATCGCAATCGCACAGATCAATTGTACCGTCGGCGACCTGACGGGAAATGCCCGCAAGATCGCCGACTACGCCCGGAGAGCCAAAGCGCAGGGTGCTGCAATCCTGCTTACCCCAGAACTTGCGCTGTGCGGCTATCCGCCGGAGGATTTGTTGTTGCGCGACGGGTTCTACAAGGCCTGCGACACGGTCCTGCGAGATCTGGCGCGGGAGGCGCAAGGCATCACGCTGATCGTCGGTCACCCGCACAAGATCGGTAAAGACGGCTACAACGCCGCCTCGATACTCAGCGATGGCAAGATCGTCGCGACCTATCACAAGCATTCCCTGCCCAACCACAGTGTATTCGATGAGGAACGCTATTTTGCGAGCGGTGACGAACCGTGCCTGCTCGATATGGACGGCACCAGGTTCGGCATCGTCATCTGTGCCGATGTGTGGCACGAGCGCGCGGCGATGAACGCGAAGGAGGCGGGCGCACAGATGCTGCTGGTGCTGAATGCGTCTCCGTATCACTTCGACAAACAGGCGACACGCTACGACACGGTGCGCGAACGTATAGCCGAGACCGGCCTGCCGGTGGTATATGCCAACATGGTGGGCGGGCAGGACGAACTGGTGTTCGACGGCGGTTCGTTCACGATGGATGCGGACGGGAAACTGGTCCACCAGTTCGCAGCGTTCGATGAATTGCTGGGCATCGTCGAATTGAAGGACGGAATGTTGTCGGAGGGAGAACAGCAAGCCGTGCTCAAGGATGAAGCCAGCATCTACAGGGCCTTGTGCGTCGGCGTGCGGGACTACATCGGCAAGAATCGCTTCCCGGGGGTGTTACTGGGCTTGTCCGGCGGCATCGATTCCGCATTGACGATGGCGGTGGCAGTGGATGCGCTGGGTGCGGACAAAGTGCTTGCCGTGATGATGCCGTCGCCGTACACCGCGCAGATGAGCATAGACGACTCGCGCGAGATGGTGAAACTGCTAGGCGTGCGCTATGAAGAGCTGGATATCCTGCCAACCTTTACCGCATTGCAGGAGACTCTTGCGCCCTTGTTCAGGGGATTGCCTGCAGACACCACGGAAGAGAACCTTCAGGCACGCGTACGCGGTACTCTGCTGATGGCGCTGTCCAACAAGACCGGCTCGCTGGTGCTGACTACCGGCAACAAATCCGAGATGACTGTCGGCTATGCGACGCTCTACGGCGATATGGCCGGCGGTTTTGCCGTGCTCAAGGACGTGAGCAAGACCTGGGTGTACCGCCTGGCGAAGTGGCGCAATACCATGGGGAGAGTGATCCCGGAACGCATCATCACGCGCCCGCCCAGTGCCGAGTTGAAACCCGACCAGACCGATCAGGACAGCCTGCCACCGTATGATGTGCTGGACGCGATCATGGCCTGCTATGTCGAAAGGAACATGAACATCGCCCAGATCGTGGATGTCGGATATACCGAAGCCGATGTGCAGCGCGTGGTGAAACTCATCCGTATCGCAGAATACAAACGCCGCCAGGCCCCGGTCGGGGTCCGCATCACGGATCGCGGATTCGGGAAAGACTGGCGCTATCCGATTACTGTGCGTTACCAGGACGACTTTTAGTTATACTTGCAGCACCTATCCTGGGAGAACAATATGAAGAAGATCGAAGCCATCATCAAGCCGTTCAAACTGGACGAAGTTCGCGAAGCGCTGTCCGAACTGGGCGTCAGCGGCCTGACCGTAACGGAAGTCAAAGGCTTTGGACGGCAGAAGGGGCACACCGAGCTATACCGCGGTGCGGAATACGTGGTCGATTTCCTGCCCAAGATCAAAATTGAAGTCGTGATCAGCGCAGCTATGCTGGATACGGCGGTCGAGGCCATCGTCAAGGCGGCAAATACCGGCAAGATAGGCGACGGCAAGATATTCATTACTTCGGTGGAGCAGGTAGTCCGCATTCGAACCGGCGAGACTGACGAGTCGGCTCTGTAATTATTGACGATTACGAACCGGGTGGATCGGGGATCCATCTTCCAATAATGCAATTGTATCCCGGCCCTTTTGATGAGCCTTATCCTAGTCAATAGCGATGAAATCGTAGTCGGCAAACCGATTCCCTGGGCATTGTATGACCAGAGTCGGAACCTCCTTCTGAACCAGGGCGAGCAGATTCGCGATGACGCGCACCGCGAGACTTTGCTTGCCAGCGGTGCCTGCCACGAACTGTTATTGGAAATGCCGCGCGATCTTGAGCACGCCGATGACAGCCTGTTTCCTGCCGAAGACTCGCCAGCCGGTCAGGCCGAGGCAAAGGCGACAGACAGGGATTTTACCTTCGACGACATGAAGCTGAAGGTGGAAGACAGGCTCCAACTCGAACCTCCGGCGCAATTGACGCGTGAACGCTTTACGGTCAAGGTCATCGGCTTTCTCAGGGGGGCCAGCCTGCTGGTTTCCATGCCGATCACCGCCAATGGCCTGCGGTTGCAGTTGATGGAAAAGGAAAAGCTCGTGATGCGATCCTTTTCCGGACAGAATGCCTTCGGTTTCGCCTGCACGATAGAGCGGATCTGCAAGATTCCCTACGAATACATGCACTTGTCGTTTCCGGATAATATCCAGGGGATCATGATACGCAAGGCCCCCAGGGTAAGGACGCGGATCATCGCTGCAGTACAGGACAGCAAGACCGGCGCGGAAAAGCAAATATCCGCGCTCATTTCCGACATCAGTGCCAATGGCGTATCCCTCGAAGCCAGGCAAACGCTGGGAGATAAAGGGGATGTCATCAATCTGGCCTTCCGGGTGCAGTTGCACAATATCGATGCCTATCTGTCGCTCAGGGGAATCATTCGCGCCGTGTTCACCGTTGATCCGGCGGATCATTCAAAAGACGCGCTCATCCGTCACGGCATCGAGTTCCAGGACATGCAGGCGAACGACAGTGTCATTCTGCAAAGCCTGATCTATCAGCAGATGATTGAAAATCCGCACAAGCTGGTCTAGCAAGCACTGATGCAGTCGCCTGCGTCGCCTTCATGCCCCGAAATCCAAACGTTGAGTCGGGGCTCCTCTTCGGTTACAATGCGCGCCCTGTTTATCCGGCAATCGCGGGATATACGGAAATTCACACACTCGTTCATGTTGGGGTGTCCCTCAAGGGATCAGGCTGACGGGTGGAAGACTTAACCCTTAACGATTGGAGTATTAAAATGGCAGTAACTATGCGTCAAATGCTGGAGGCGGGCGTCCATTTCGGTCACCAGACCCGTTTCTGGAATCCCAAGATGGCCCCTTATATCTTCGGCCATCGCAACAAGATTCATATCGTCAACCTGGAAAAGACCGTCGTGATGTTCAACGATGCGCTGAAGGAAGTTCGCAAGATCTCCGCAAAGAAGGGCACCGTCCTGTTTGTGGCGACCAAGCGCCAGGCGCGCGAGATCATCCGTGAAGAGGCTCAACGCTGCGGTTCTCCCTTCGTCGACCATCGCTGGCTGGGCGGCATGCTGACCAACTTCAAGACCGTGCAGACCTCCATCAAGCGCCTGCGCGACCTGGAAGCGATGATCGAAGACGGCAGCATCGAGAAGGTCTCCAAAAAGGAAGGCCTGGTTCTGCGCCGCGAACTGGAAAAGCTGGATCGCAGCCTCGGCGGCATCAAGGATCTGCAAGGTCTGCCATCCGCCATCTTCGTGATCGACGTCGGCTACCAGAAAGGTACTGTCACCGAAGCGCAGAAGCTGGGTATCCCGGTTATCGGCGTCGTGGATACCAACCACAGCCCCTTGGGTGTGGATTTCATCATCCCGGGCAACGATGACTCCAGCCAGGCGATCCGCCTATATGCGCGCGGCGTGGCCGATGCCGTTCTGGAGGGTCGCGAGCAAGCGCTGAATGATTTGACTGCACAAGTCGCGGAAAGTGCCGCGTAAGCAGCCTTCCTGCAACGAGGGGGCGCAAGCCCCCTTTTTTGTAACCAGATTTCAAGTTGAGATTATTTTAGGAGTGTGACATGGCAGAGATCACCGCAGGTATGGTGAAAGAACTGCGCGAGGCAACCGGCCTCGGCATGATGGAATGCAAAAAGGCACTGGTCGAGACCAATGGCGACGCCAAGGCAGCTGAAGAGTTGCTGCGTATCAAGAGCGGCGCAAAGGCCAGCAAGGCTGCTTCGCGCGTGACGGCAGAAGGTGTGATCGGTTCGTTCCTGGCAGCCGACGGCAAGACCGGCGCTGTGGCGGAAGTGAACTGCGAAACTGACTTCGTGGCCAAGAACGACGACTTCATGGCGTTCGCCAGGAACGTTGCCGAGACGGTGGCGAAGAATAATCCGGCCGACATCGACGCGCTGTTGGGCATGAAGCTGGTGAACGGCACCAGCACTGTTGAGGAAGATCGCAAGGCGCTGGTGATGAAGCTGGGTGAGAACCTCACCGTGCGCCGTTTCGAGCGCTATGCGACGACCACCGGCAAGCTGGCGACCTACCTGCACGGCAACAAGATCGGTGTAATGGTGAATTTTACCGGTGGGGACGAGACGCTGGGCAAGGATCTGGCGATGCACATCGCTGCGAGCAAGCCGAAGTCGGTCGATGCATCCGGCGTGAATCCGGAGGACATCGCCACCGAGCGCCGTATCGCCATCGAGAAAGCCAAGGAATCCGGCAAGCCGGAAGCGATGCTGGAGAAGATCGCCGAAGGTACCGTGCAGAAGTTCCTCAAAGAAGTCACGCTGCTGGGACAGGTGTTCGTCAAGGCCGAAGACGGCAAGCAGACCATCGAGCAATTGCTGAAGAGCAAGGGTGCCACGGTCACTGCCTTCCAGATGTTCATCGTGGGCGAGGGCATCGAGAAGAAAGTGGAAGACTACGCTGCCGAAGTCGCCGCCGCCGCCGCTGCAATCAAGAAGGGCTGAAAGGACACAACACCCATGACCGCTCCCGCCTACAAACGCATCCTGCTCAAGCTCTCCGGTGAAGCCCTGATGGGTGATGACAGCTACGGGATCAACCGTGCTGTCGTAGAGCGCATCGTGGCGGAGATCAAGGAAGTGTGCGAGCTGGGTGTCGAAGTGGCAATCGTGATTGGTGGTGGCAATATCTTCCGTGGTGTTGCTCCGGCGGCAGCCGGTATGGATAGAGCCACCGCTGATTACATGGGCATGCTGGCCACGGTGATGAATTCGATGGCTTTGCAGGATGCGATGACGCGCGGTGGGCTGGAATGCCGCGTGCAGTCAGCATTGAACCTGGAACAAGTCGCCGAGCCGTTCATACGCGGCAAGGCCTTGCGTTATCTGGAAGACGGCAAGGTTGTAATTTTCGCCGCGGGCATTGGCAGCCCGTTCTTTACCACCGACACGGCTGCGGCATTGCGCGGAGTGGAGATGGATGCCGAAGTCGTCATCAAGGCGACCAAGGTGGATGGCGTCTATACGGCAGACCCGAAGAAAGACCCCAAGGCGACGCGCTATCAGAAGGTGAGCTTCGACGAAGCCATCGGCAAGGATTTGAAAGTGATGGATGCCACGGCACTGACGCTGTGCCGCGACCAGAAGCTGCCCATTATCGTGTTCAGCATCTTCAAGGCGGGTGCATTGAAGCGTGTGGTGATGGGGCAGGATGAGGGAACTCTCGTACACTGTGATTGATTTCGGAGAACGATGATGATTGCTGACATCAAGAAAAACGTCGAACAAAAGATGAGCAAGTCGCTGGAGGCATTGAAAGCCGACTTGGGAAAAATACGTACAGGGCGTGCGCATACCGGGATTCTGGATCACGTCATGGTGGACTATTACGGCAATCCCACCCCGGTGAACCAGGTGGCGAACGTCACGCTGACCGATGCGCGTACCATCGGTGTGCAGCCTTACGAAAAGAACATGATTGGCCCGATCGAAAAAGCGATCCGCGATTCCGACCTGGGTCTGAATCCGGCCACCAACGGCGAACTGATCCGCGTGCCGATGCCGATGCTGACCGAAGAGCGCCGTCGCGACCTGATCAAGGTGGTCAAAAGCGAAGGCGAAGATGCCAAGGTTGCAGTACGCAACATCCGCCGGGATGCCAACGAGCAATTGAAGAAGTTGCTCAAGGACAAGGAAGTCGGCGAAGACGAAGAACGTCGTGCACAAGACGATGTGCAAAAATTGACCGACCGCTTCGTTGCGGAAATCGACAAAGCCCTGCAGGTTAAAGAAGCCGATTTGATGGCAGTCTGATTATGCGACGCGGGATACGGGATACAGGATTGAAAACCCGAGTTCACAGCCCTGAATCCCGCATCCTGAATCCTGTATCCTAAAATGGCCATATTCCATAGTTCCACGCGCATCATTCCGGACGCTCCCGCCGTCCCGCGTCATATCGCCATCATCATGGATGGCAACGGGCGCTGGGCGAAGCAGCGCTTCATGCCGCGCGTGATGGGGCATCAGCGCGGGGTGGAGACGGTGCGCGAGATGGTCAAGGCGTGCCGCCAGTTGGGCGTGCAATACCTGACCCTGTTCGCTTTCAGTAGCGAGAACTGGCGTCGTCCCGCCGACGAAGTCTCGTTCCTGATGCAGTTGTTTTTGAAGATGCTGGAACGCGAAGTCGGCAAGCTGCATGAGAACAACATCCGCCTGAAGGTGATCGGCGACCGCAGTCGTTTCGATGCGCAATTGATACGCTATATCGATGAGGCTGAACGGCTTACGGCCGACAATACCAGCCTGACGCTGACCATCGCCGCCAATTACGGCGGGCGCTGGGACATCATGCAGGCCATGCATGCCTTGAGCCAGGCACATCCCGATCGCGCGACTGCATTCGACGAGGAGGAGCTGATGCCATATCTTTCCATGTCCTATGCGCCGGAGCCGGATCTGTTCATCCGCACCGGCGGCGAGCAGCGCATCAGCAATTTCCTGCTGTGGCAGCTGGCATACACCGAGTTGTATTTCACCGATACCTTGTGGCCCGCGTTCGACCGGGCCGCACTGGAAGCCGCCATCCTTTCCTACCAGAAACGCGAGCGCCGGTTCGGGCGCACCAGTGAACAATTGAGCGAGGGCAAGACCAATGCTTAAGCAGCGCGTCATTACGGCGATCATCCTGTTCGCATTGTTTCTTGCGGCATTGTTCGGTCTGCCGACTGCGGGCTGGCAGGCATTGATATTGGTCGTGATGTGGCAGGGAGCGGTGGAATGGGCAAGGCTGTCCGGATTGAACGGGCGCGCCGCCACCGCTTATTGGGCGCTGACCCTGGTGCTCATGGCTGGCATGTTGTGGTTGGATAACAGTGTTGCACCGGAACGGCAGAATCTGTTGCACCTGACGTGGTATGCCATGGCCGTGTTGCTGTGGGTGCTGGTCGTTCCCGCCTGGCTGATGCTGGGATGGCGCCCGCGGAATCCCTGGCTGATGGGATTGGTCGGTTTGATCGTGCTGGTGCCGACCGGTTTGGCCATGCTCGACCTGCGTGCTTTCAGCCCATGGATATTGTTGTTCGCGATGACGGTGGTGATGATGGCCGATATTTCGGCTTATTTCACCGGCAAACGTTTCGGAAAGAACAAGCTGGCTCCCTCGATCAGCCCCGGCAAGACATGGGAGGGCGTCCTCGGGGCCATGGTCGGTGTGACCCTCTATGTGATCATCGTCGGCTGGGCGAGCGGACTGTACAAGCATCATGCCCTGTTCCCGGGCATCGTCGTCGCGGGATGGTGGTGGGTGGCGCTGGCCGTGATCGGCGACTTGTTCGAATCTGCCGTCAAACGCCAGGCCGGGGTCAAGGACAGCGGTGCGTTGCTGCCCGGGCACGGCGGCCTGCTGGACCGCATCGATGCACTGACTTCCACATTGCCATTTGCGGGTATCGCGCTCATTCTGCAAAGACTGGAATGACCAATCTCACCCGACTTACGGTACTCGGTTCAACCGGCAGCATCGGCAAGAGCACGCTGGATGTGGTCTCGCGCCATCCGGACAAATACCGGGTCATCGCGCTTACCGCGCAGCAACAAGACGGACTCCTGTTCGAACAATGCCAGCGTTTCCAGCCGCGCTATGCCGTGTTGCTGGATGAAGCCGCCAGTGAACGGCTGAGCAAGCGCATCGCCGCCGCAGGACTGGATACTGAAGTGCTGTGCGGAGTGGAGGCACTGGAGCGCGTTTCGACTCTGCCTGAAGTCGATGCGGTGATGGCAGCCATCGTCGGCGCTGCGGGCATGCAATCCACCCTGGCGGCGGCGCATGCGGGCAAGAAGATATTGCTGGCCAACAAAGAGACCCTGGTGCTTGCGGGGCATCTGTTCATGGAAGCCGTACATCGCAGCGGCTCCGTATTGTTGCCCATCGACAGCGAGCACAATGCCATCTTCCAGGCGCTGCCGCGCAGCTATGCGGGGGACATGAAGCAGAGCGGAGTGAGCAGGATCCTGCTTACCGCGTCGGGCGGGCCATTTCGCAATACGCCGCTATCGGACTTGCAGAACGTCACGCCGGAACAGGCCTGCGCGCATCCGAACTGGAGCATGGGCCGCAAGATTTCCGTCGACTCGGCCAGCATGATGAACAAAGGGCTGGAGGTGATCGAGGCTCATTGGCTATTCAATGCTGCTGCGGATGACATCCAGGTGGTAGTGCACCCGCAGAGTGTGATCCATTCAATGGTGCAGTATGTCGACGGTTCGGTGCTGGCGCAGCTCGGCAATCCCGACATGCGCACACCGATCGCGTTTGCCCTGGCCTATCCCGAGCGCATCGAGGCGGGTGTCGCACCGCTAGACCTGTTCCAGGTGGCCAGGCTGGATTTTACCCCCCCCGATTTTGCCCGCTTCCCATGCCTGGCGTTGGCGTACCAGGCGTTGCGGGCAGGCGGCACCGCACCTGCCCTGTTGAATGCGGCAAACGAAGAAGCGGTTGCAGCCTTTCTCGAGCGGCGCATTTCATTCCTCGACATCGCGCGTCTGATTGAGGCAGTACTGGGTAAAATAGCCAGCGTTGAAATCGAAGCGTTGCAGGACTTGCTGGATGCTGATGCATCGGCACGTGCTGCAGCACGTGAATGGATAGCACAATGACAACCTTGATCGCATTCGTTGTTGCAATTGCCATACTGGTGGTATTTCATGAATTGGGACATTACGCCGTTGCACGCCTGTGCGACGTGAAGGTGCTGAAATTCTCCATCGGTTTCGGCAGGTCCCTTTACACAAAGCGTTTTGGCAACAGCGAAACGGAATGGGTAATCTCCATGATACCGCTGGGGGGGTACGTCAAGATGCTGGACGAGCGCGAGGGAGAAGTGCCCGAACGCGAACTTCCGCGCGCGTTCAACCGAAAGCCGGTGCTGCAGCGCATGGCGATCGTCGTGGCGGGGCCGATCGCGAATCTGATGTTGGCGGTTTTCCTGTATTTCATCTTGTTCATCCACGGTGTGCCGGGCATCAAACCGGTGCTGGGAGAGATCGTCGCAGGTACGCCAGCCGCGGCAGCGGGGCTGCAGAGCAAGCAGACGATCATCAGTATCGATGGACAAGCGACCCCGAGTTGGCAGGAGATACGCTGGATCTTGCTGGATATGGTGTTGCAGCATAAAACGGCAAAATTCGAGTTGCAGAATACCCAGGGGGAGAAGTCATACGGAATGCTGGACATGAGTTCCCTGACCGCGGCTGATCTGGACGGCGAGTTCATGCAGAAACTCGGTTTGCAGCCCTATCAGCCTCCCATCTATCCGATCATCGGCAAACTGGTCGACGGAGGTGTCGCACAACGTGCGGGTCTGCAGGTAAACGACCGTATCCTTCGTGCAAACGGTCAGGAGATTGCATTGTGGGAAGATTGGGTGAGCATGGTTCGCAGCCATCCCGGCGCGAAGCTTGATATCGAGATCGAGCGAGCGGGTTCGGCCATGAAAATCGAATTGACTCCGGAAACAATCAACGAAGGCGGGAAGGCGATCGGCCGTATAGGCGCCGCAGCCTATATCGACAAGACCGCATTTGAATCGATGTTGAACGAGGTGCGTTACCCGCCGCTGGCGGCTTTGTCTGAGGCACTGCGCAAGACATGGGATACCGCAGTCGTCAGTCTGAAGATGATGGGCAAGATGATCCAGGGCGAAGTATCGCTGAAGAATCTCTCAGGCCCGATTACCATCGCGGATTACGCCGGGCAGTCGGCGCAGCTGGGCTTGGGGGCGTATATCGGTTTTCTTGCGCTGATCAGCATCAGCCTGGGCGTGTTGAACCTGATGCCCATCCCTTTATTGGATGGCGGGCATTTGCTGTATTATTCGGCCGAATTGATCAAGGGCAGTCCGGTCTCGGAAGGTCTGTGGGAAGCGGGGCAGAAAGTCGGTATTGCACTGTTGGTTACCATGATGGCTTTTGCGTTGTATAACGACATCAGTCGCCTGATTTTGGGTTGAACACAATAATGAAATTAAAAAAATGGGTGGGTTTGCTCCCGCTTCTGCATGCCACATCCGCTTGGTCGTTTGATCCGTTCGTCATCAAGGACATTCGTGTTGAAGGTATCCAGCGTACAGAGCCGGGTACGGTGTTCAGCTATCTGCCGGTAAAAGTCGGCGATACGCTGAACGATGATCGGGCTACTGCCTCTTTGCATGCCTTGTTCGCTACCGGCTTCTTCAAGGATGTGGAATTGAGGAAGGATCAAAACGTGCTGGTCATCGTCGTGAAAGAGCGGCCGACAGTCGCCAGCGTCGAAATCAACGGAGTGAAGGAGTTTCCCAAGACTCAATTGAGCGACAATCTGAAAATGCTGGGTTTGGCAGAAGGACGCATCCTGGATAAATCTGTGCTGGACAAATCCGTGCAAGAACTGAAACGGCAATATGTGGCTCGAGGTAAATATTCCGTGGATGTGAAGGCCACGGTCAAGAACCTGGAGCGCAACCGTGTGGCGGTCAGTTTCGACGTAAACGAAGGTTCGGTTTCAAAGATCCGGGAAATCAATATCGTAGGCAACCATGTTTACCCCGAAAAGCAGCTGCTAGGCGTCATTCAACTTACCACGCCGGGCTGGTTCACCTGGTTCAGCAAGAACGACCAGTATTCCAAGCAGAAGTTGTCTGCCGACATGGAGAGCCTTCGTACGTTTTACATGAACTCCGGTTATATGGACTTCAATATCGAGTCGACTCAGGTATCGATCTCGCCCGACAAGAGGGATATCTTCATTACCCTGAACATTTCCGAGGGAGAAAAATATACCGTTTCCGGTATCAAGGTGGTAGGTACAGAGGCTGTGCTCACCCACGAAGAAATGCGCAAGATGATCAACGTCAAGCCAGGCGATGTCCTGTCGCGGGATGCGATCACCGATTCCACGCGCAAGATCAGCGAGCGTCTCGGCGAGGAGGGCTATGCATTTGCCAACGTGAGTGCGGCGCCGGAGGTGGACAAGGATAAACACGAGGTGGCATTCACTTTTGTGGTCGATCCGATGCAGCGAGCCTATATCCGGCGCATCAACATCACCGGAAACGACAAGACCAGGGATGAGGTCATACGCCGCGAGTTTCGGCAGATGGAAAGCAGCTGGTTTGCCACTTCCAAGGTCAAGAACTCAAAAAAGAGGCTTGACCGAACGGGATTTTTCTCTGAAGTCAACGTCGATACCTCCCAGGTTCAGGGGACAAGCGACCAGATGGATGTCAACCTGAAGGTAACCGAAATGTCGACGGGCAGCTTCCAGATCGGTGCCGGATATAGCAGCCTGGAAAAGGTGACGCTGATGGCCGGTGTCACCCAGACCAACGTGTTCGGGACAGGAAGTACGCTGTCCACGCAAATGAACACCAGCAAATTCAATCAGGTCTATTCAGTTTCCTATACCAATCCTTACTATACGGATGACGGGATCAGCCGGGGCTTTGACGTTTACAAGCGCAGAACCGACGCGTTGATGATTGCGATCAGTCCATACACTTCGGATACTTACGGTGCAGGAGTGCGGTTTGGATTGCCGATAACGGACGATGAGATGTTCCATGTGGGCACTTCAGTTGAACAAACCACGATCGGCTTGACTCCGCTCAGTCCACAGCGATATATCGACTACATCAACCTGTTCGGCGAAACTGTCGACAACTTGCTGGCTACCGTAGGCTGGTCGCGTGACTCTCGTGATAACGCAATCACCACCACCGAGGGAACCATGCAGCGTGCATCCCTTGAGGTCAGTGTGCCGGTGTCCGACCAGCACTACTACAAATTGACCTATCAGCACCAGGTGTTTTACCCGCTCAGTCGCGATTACACCTTGCTGCTGAATGGAGATTTCGGTGTGGGCGCCGGATACGGTGGCGCTCCGCTACCGTTCTTCAAGTACTTCTATGCTGGCGGCGTCGGCTCGGTGCGTGGATACGATCCCATGTCCTTGGGACCCAGAGATGCCAATAATTTACCATTGGGCGGCAACAAGAAAGCCGTTGGCAATATCGAGATATTGTTTCCCATGCCCGGAATGGAGAAAGAAAAATCAGTGCGATTGAGCGTTTTCGTGGATGGCGGCGAGATTATGGGCACCGGCGGGCAGCTTCCGGGTTCCACAGGAATGCGCTATTCTACGGGTCTGGCCATGACTTGGCTTTCGCCGGCCGGACCGCTCAAAATAAGCTGGGCCAAGCCTTTGAACAGCCAACCGCAAGACAACATACAACACATCCAGTTTACGATGGGTTCGATGTTCTGACCCCTACCAGGAGTTTGAGATGAAGACGTTATTTTGTGTGGGTCTGATGTTATTGGCAACCATCACACAAGCCTCCGCCGGCGATTTTCGGATCGGCGTGGTGGATACCGAGCGTATTCTGCGTGAATCGGATCAGGCAGTCCGTGCCGAAAAGAAGATCGAGCGCGAGTTTTCCGCCAGAGACCAGGAAATCAAAAAGCTGATTCAACAGAGCAAGGACCTGCAGGCATCCCTGGAAAAGGACGGCACTAATATGTCGGAGCCGGTGCGGCGCGTCAAAGAGCGTGAGCTGGCCAATATGAACCTCACATTACAGACCTTGCAGCGCGAATTCCGCGAAGATCTGAACCTGCGCAAGAACGAGGAATTGGCGGCTGTACTGGCGCAGGCAGACAAGGCGATACGTGCGATCGCCGAGAGCGAGCAGTATGATGTCATTTTGCAGGAAGCGGTCTATCGCAATCCCAAAGTGGATATCACCGACAAGGTTTTGAAGTACCTCTCCAAAGAGGCTCCCGATAAGTCCGACAAGTCCGATAAATGAACTGAAGAGTTGTATCTGATGGAACGTAAAGCCTACCGACTGGCAGACATAGCGGCACGTTTCGGCGGGCAAGTGATTGGAGATGCTGACACGCAAGTACAGCAGATAGGTACTCTGGAGCACGCGACCGCAGGACAGATCGCCTTTCTGGCCAATGCCAAATACCGTAATCAACTCGAACGCAGCAAGGCATCGGCTGTTATCCTGTCCGAAGCCGATGCCGATGCAACCACGCTGCCGCGTATCGTTTGCGATAACCCCTATTCGTATTTTGCCAAACTTTCCGCTTTCCTGAATCCTTTGCCGGAGTGCGTTCCCGGCATCCATTCTTCCGCAGTCATCGGAAAAAACACATCGATATCACCGCTAGCCCACATCGGTCCGTTGGTGACAATAGGCGATGGCGCGGTCATCGGCGCCGGCGTGGTAGTGATGGCTGGATGCAGTATCGGTGAAGGCACGATATTGGGCGAGAACACTCTGCTTTATCCCCGCGTTACCGTGTATCACGGCTGCGTCATCGGCAATCATGTCATTGCGCATTCCGGCGTGGTGATCGGTGCGGACGGTTTCGGCATGGCCTGGGACGAGGGGAAATGGCTGAAGATCCCGCAGATCGGACGCGTGGTCATCGGCGACCATGTCGAGATCGGGGCAAATACCACGATCGACCGCGGTGCGCTGGACGACACCGTGATCGAAGAAGATGTGAAGCTGGATAACCAGATACAGGTTGCGCACAATGTCCACATCGGTGCACATACTGCCATTGCCGGCTGTGTCGGGATAGCGGGCAGCGCCACCATCGGCAAATATTGCCGCATCGGCGGCAGCGCGGGGATATTGGGGCATCTGCAGATTGCAGACCATGTCGAAATCGCATCGTTTACCCTGATCGGAAAATCGATCACGGAGCCGGGCAGCTATGCGGGAATATTCCCGTTCAGCAAAAATGACGAATGGCGCAACAATGCAGTGCACCTGCGGCATCTGGGCGAACTGGTGAAACGCGTCAGGGCACTGGAAAAAGAAATCGAATCATTGAAGGGGGAGAAAATATGAGTACGACGATGGATATTCATGAAGTACTGGAGCACCTGCCGCATCGCTATCCGTTCCTGCTGATTGACCGGGTTCTGGATGTCGTGCCGAACGAAAGTATCGTGGCGTTGAAGAACGTCTCCATGAACGAGCCGTTCTTTCCCGGCCATTACCCTCACCATCCGGTAATGCCGGGTGTGCTGGTGATCGAAGCAATGGCTCAGGCCGCAGCCATCCTGTCGTTCAAGACGATGGGAACCTTGCCGAGCGACGATTCCGTGTATTACTTTGTCGGTATCGACAACGCACGCTTCAAGCGTCCGGTCGGCCCCGGCGACCAGTTGATCCTTAAGGTGTCCATTGCGATGAACAGGCGCGGCATGTGGAAATTCAGCGGCAAAGCTGAAGTGGACGGCCAGGTTGCCGCGGAAGCGGATCTCATTTGCACATTACGGACCAAGGAATGAACGGCTTGCGTCATCCAACTGCGATCATTCATCCGAATGCGAGGCTGGCAGACGATGTTTCGGTCGGCCCGTATTCCATCATCGGCGAGCATGTCGAGATCGGCGCCGGTTCGGTTGTCGGGCCGCATGTCGTCATCGACGGCCACACCAGCATCGGCAAGAACAATCGTTTCTTCCAGTTTTGTTCCATCGGTGAGATTCCACAGGATAAATCCTACAAAGGCGAGCCGACGCGATTGGTCATCGGCGACAACAACACCATCCGCGAGAGCTGTACCTTCAATCTGGGAGTGGCCCAGAAGGGCGGCATCACCAAGATCGGCAGTGGCAATTGGATCATGGCCTATGTGCATGTGGCGCACGAGTGCGAACTGGGAGACAACAACACTATCGCCAATGCGGTGCAGTTTGCAGGACACGTAACTGTTGGTAACAACACCATGATCGGCGGCATGAGCGGTATCCACCAATTCGTGCGCATAGGCGATTTCGCCATGATGGGTTTCATGACCCGCCTGTCGCAAGATCTGCCTCCTTTCGTGACCGCAGTGGGCAACCCGGCAGAGGCCAAGGGGCCGCATCAGGAAGGTCCGCGCCGGGCCGGCTATTCGACAGCCCGCCTCGACATGATCAAGCAGATGTACAGGACGCTGTATCGCGCAGGAAGCAGCTTTGACACTGCAAAGAAGGAAGTCGAAGCGCTGCGCGGCCAGATTTCCGAAGCCGATGCGGACATCGATAACATGCTCACATTCCTGAACAACGCCAGCCGTGGCATCGTGCGGTAACCGGTATGACTGACTCGGTAAAAACCATTGCCATCGTGGCGGGCGAGGCATCGGGAGACTTGCTTGGCAGTCTGCTGATGGACGCCATCAGACAAGCTGCACCCAACGTGCATTTCATCGGTATCGGCGGCCCCAAGATGCAAGGCATCGGCATGGATGTCCTGTTCCCGATGGAAAAGCTGGCCGTGAACGGCTATGTCGAGGTGCTGCGGCATTACCGCGAACTGGTAGGTATCCGCCGCAACTTGCGCGAACGTTTCATTGCAACGCCGCCCGATCTTTTCATTGGCATCGATGCGCCTGACTTCAATCTCGATCTGGAACTGGCCTTGAAGCAGCACGGCATACCCACCGTGCATTATGTCAGCCCATCCATCTGGGCATGGCGCGGGGAACGCATCCACAAGATCAAGCAGGCCGTATCCCGCATCCTTGCCCTGTTTCCGTTCGAAGCCCCGCTCTATGAGCAGGCAGACGTGCCGGTGACGTATGTAGGGCATCCGCTCGCGGACATCCTGCCGGAAAACCCAAAGCAAATGGAGATGCGCGAACAGATGCGCATCATGCCCAAGAACGCCAGGGTGTTCGCCCTGCTGCCGGGGAGCCGCCAGGGAGAAGTGCGGCGCTTGGCCCGGACCTATGTCGAGACAGCCAAGCTGATCCTGCAACAACTGCCCGAAGCGCAGTTTCTCGTGCCGCTGGCCAGCCGCGAGACGCGCACCATCTTTGAAAATGAAGTCTGGAGACAGGAAGCGCAGCAGTTGCCCATCACCTTGCTGTTCGGGCATGCGCACGATGCCATGATTGCGGCAGATGGCGCACTGGTCGCTTCCGGCACTGCCACGCTGGAAGCCGCACTACTCAAGTGTCCGATGGTCATCACCTACAAGATGCCCACGCTGACCTATTGGATAGCCAAACGCAAGCAATACCTGCCTTATGTCGGGCTGCCCAATATTTTGGCCGGGAAATTCGTCGTGCCTGAAATCCTGCAGGACGATGCCACCCCGGAGAACCTTGCTCAGGCCTTGCTCAATCTGGTAAACAACAAGCAGGCCGTAGCTGAGCTGGAACAGACTTTCAGCGCAATACACCAGACCCTGCGCCAGGATACCGCGCACAAGGCTGCTGCGGCTATCCTGCCTTATCTGACATGAGCGGTGTCCTGCTCATCTGCGGTGTGGATGAAGCAGGGCGGGGGCCGCTGGCCGGACCGGTGAGCGCGGCTGCGGTCATCCTCGACGAGACCCGTCCCATCGAAGGCCTGGCGGATTCCAAGAAACTTTCCGAGAAGCAACGCGACCGGCTTGCCCCCATCATCCGTGAACGCGCGCTGGCCTGGGCCGTTGCCTATGCAGAAGTCGGCGAGATCGACCAGCTCAACATCCTGCAAGCCACGCTGCTGGCCATGCGTCGCGCCGTGCTGGCGCTGCCCATGCAGCCGCAGCATGTGCTGGTGGATGGCTTGTATTGCCCTCAGACAGGTATTCCCAGCCAAGCCATCGTCAAGGGGGACAGCACAGTGGCCGCCATCTCCGCCGCTTCCATCCTGGCCAAGACAGCGCGCGATGAACTCATGCTGCGGCTGCATGAACAATATCCGCAATACGGTTTCGACGGACACAAAGGCTATCCCACTGCGGCACACCTGGCCGCATTGCGCGAACACGGTGTTTCGGAAGTGCATCGCCGCAGTTTCAGGCCGGTGCGCGAAGCATTGCAGTACACTCATCAAAACAACTCGAGGTGACCATCATGACTTTTTTCAGACTCTTACACCTGCTTGCCGTGCTCGTATGGGTTGGCGGCATGTTCTTCGCCTATGTCGTGTTACGCCCGGCTGCCGTCGATATCCTGCAGCCGCCTGAACGCCTGCGTTTGTGGGACAACGTGTTCCACCGCTTCTTCAAGTGGGTCTGGGGCGCGATCGGCACGATACTCGCCACCGGTCTGTACATGATCTACCAGTACGGCGGCATGGCTCATGTGGCGAGTTATATCCACGTCATGCTGTTGCTGGGGCTGGTGATGATGGGTATCTACATCTATGTTTTCTTCGGCTGCTACGTGAAATTCAACCTGCATGTCACCAAGGAAAGCTGGAAAGAAGCCGGCGCGATCCTGGGCAAGATACGCAAGCTGATCGGGTTGAACTTGGCCTTGGGTTTGGTCACCGTGTGCGTCGCAGTGCTTGGAAAATTGTGGGGATAACAAATACGACACACTGATCCGGCTGGACATCGGGCCAGACAACCCAAACCTGCCTGAGCTCCTGTCGTCCAAAGGCTGTCCACGCCGCACAATTCCTATATGACCAAAAGCATGAGCCCGACATTTCTGCAATGTCGGGCTCATATTTTTTTGCATTCAACTGCCTGCAACCTTTCTGCTACTTGCCACCCTACAACCCCGCAATTCTGTTTTGAATTGTCGGGGTTGCATGGCAATTCATCAGTGATCCTGAATCAAGATACCTGAGGGCGTACCGGAGGCGCCCAGCATGAACAGGCTGTACACACCTTGTGAATTTAGAATGACGGACGACGGTACAGATGCAGTTGGTGTTGCCACCAGGCTGGATGAGATGCCGCTGGTTACAATGCCCTGATTATTCAACGTTGGAACAGAAGCGGTTCCAAACGCGATATTTTGCGCCACCAGCACACCGTTGTAAGCAAGGGAAAATGCGGTGGTACCGCTTATGCCATTCATCAGGCGCAATTTCGCGTAGCCGCTGGTCGGGCGTGTATTGTCGTCAACAAGAGCATTACATGCATTTGTCCCGGTTAGCAGCAGCGTCAGGTCTTCACCGGAGTTGGTGGTGACCGGAGAGCATGAAGCGGTACTACCATTTACGGTTATTGCCGTACTTCCGGCCGGAACAAGGACGTAGGAACCGACTGCGGAATTGAACGAGGTCGAGCTGCCAATCAGGGAGACGGCAGCCGTGCCCGCGGTTGCCGCGTTAATCGGGTTCGTTGTGTTTGCCGCGATGCGTATGCGTGCATTGGTATTCTTCTGAGCCAAGACTGCGCCTTGTTGCGTCACGAGCAAACCGTCGACCAAGCCACCCCCTGTCGTACTGGTCAGTACCAGAGTCAATATCTGCTGGTTGGCGATGGTGACCGAAGGAATATCCAGTCTCAGGTCCGTAATGTTGCCTGCGCCTGTCACCCAGAGGTGATAATTATTGGCCAGCACTTCGTTGTAGAGGGTGGTGCCCGACACGTTTTGCGCCAGAAGCGTGGCAGCCTGCAATGCGGGTGAAGCAGCCGTGGGTGAATAAGTATCGCTAAGTGCACTCACCGGAGCCATGTAAACGTCCAGGTTCCCGGCATCTGCCGACAGGTCGGCAATGCGTATCTGACCGTCGCCGGCCAGTGGCGCGGGTTCGTTATCGGTGAACTGGACCAGATGCAGGCTTTGGTCGGACGTGTAGGCGACCAGTGTGTAGGGCACCGTCGCTGCGAACGAGAAGTTGGTTTCTGCAGACGGGACTCCGCTGGCTACCAGCGCGATGGGATAAGTGCCCGAGGTAATGGTGGCATTGGCGCTGGCAGTGCCGGGGGCAACTGATGTCGCGAGTTGGGTGCCGCCGGTGACTAGGCTTAATGTGCTGCTCGTGCCATTTACCAGACGCACTGTATTCGTTGTGCCAACTGCCGCACTGCCGCCACCGCCGAAGCAGCCCTGCAGCAGGGTCAGAATCATCAGTAGCGGCAAGAATATCGATATTTGTTTCACTTTTTCTCCATTTCATTGTTTGAATACGGCGGCATGGGCGCGCGTGATTTGATTGTTACCGGCATCCCCGAACGGCGGGATTTTATCACCTGAGCTGGTCCCGCGTATTTTTCCATCCGCCTTGTTTTTGAAACAAACTGGATACAAACTTGATAAAAAAGGATTTGTGGTTAGTCGGCGTACAAGTTCAATCCGCCCGCGCCTACTGCGGAATAGTCATAGAGAGCACCGGTTGTAATTGCATTGATGGAACTGGTTGCAACTGGCGGCGTGACTTGCGTCCAAACCGTTCCCCCATTGCCTGTAGGGCCGGTAGGATTCGAATAGTATTCGCTGTAGTAGATATTGCCGTCAGAGCCAACTGCCATGAAGCGGCGATAAGCGGTATAAGTGACTGAATTCAAGTTGCTGGTATTTGGAATGGTTGTTGAAGTTTGCTGAGTCCAGGTAATTCCGTCTTCGCTCGTCAGAACTGTTCCGCTATTTCCAACTGCAACGAATACGCCGTACCCGTTTGCATCAAGTCCGCCATAGGTCACCCCCTTGAGGTCGATGGTAGGCAAAGGAGAGTTGGCGGCTAGGTACCAAGTGACTCCATCCGTACTGTAGAGCAATGTGCCTGCCGCCCCGACTGCGACATAGGTGCCAGTAATACCTTTGGCCACTCCATAAGCCACTCCATACAGGGAGTATCCCGTGGGAGACGAATCGGTTATCCAACTTGTTCCGCTATTATTCGTGGTTATGATAGTGCCGTTGGCACCGGCCGCGACGACAAGAGCATTGCCATTTGCAACGGCATAGAGGGTGTTGTTTGTGCCACTGTTTTGTTGCGTCCATGCGGATTGACCCGGCGAAAGGGACATCACATTTCCGTTTGCACCTACGCCCAAAAAGACGGCGCCGTTAAAAGCTACCGAGTAAAAATCTGTTGGATTTGGATTATTCAAAGCGTTCCAAACGTTTCCGTCGAGACTGTAAAACGAAGAACCACCTACTCCGGCGGCCACAAACCAGCCTGCGCCATAAGCAACGCCGCGCAGGTCGGTAGTTCCGGCATTAATCCCCGTGTTCCACGTATTACCTGCCAGCCGGGGTGTGGCTTCTATTGCGGGAGAACCCGGGCCGCCGGGCCCGCCATTGATTCTTCCGTTGACTGTAAAGGAATATTGCACTCCGTTGGTCAACGGTACGGTTCCATAGGTTCCGTAGATTCCGGGTAATGAAGAGACTATCTGGGGTGAAGTCGCATAGAGCGTCGTACCGCAAACAGTCATTGAGGAGCAATTTGTCGGCGTTACACCAGTTCCGGCCGCTGTAAATACCCAGTATGTGACGCCGGGGATTGAGTCCCACGTCACGACAACCCTGCTGTCCTTGGCTGCGACAGCGACATTGGTAGGTTGGGGGGCGGAGGAGGCGCCTGCCCCGAAGCAACCTGCAAGGGACATGGTAACCAATGCCACCATGATGAATGCAAAGAATCTTTTCATTTCGCGATAACTCACAATAAGGCCTGACAATTAAGGCCAGAAAAAACAAAGGCGCATTTTAGACTAACGGGGTACGACCTGCCCATTACTTTAATGTCATCTGTCCTGCGTATGCGCACAGAGCCTGGTTTTGGCGTGCTCGCACAGGCAGACTATCCAAAAGTCTGCCAGTTCCATCGGGCCGAAGAAACTAGAGTCAGTCTATTCACCCAGATTCATACTACGCATGTAGTGGCAGGTGTAGCCTTGGGGATACTTGACCAGATATTTCTGATGATATTCCTCTGCGCGGTAAAACGCTTTGAAGGGCACGACTTCAGTGATCACTTTTGCTTTCCAGTCGCCCGATGCCTCGACAGTCTTGATGACCTCCTCGGCGGTGCCTCTTTGCGCGTCGTCTAGATAGAAGATGGCGGAACGGTATTGCGTGCCGACATCGTTGCCTTGCCGGTTGCGCGTGGTGGGGTTGTGCATGCGGAAGAACTCGAACAGCAGGTGGCGGTAACTGACCTTGTCTGGGTCGAACACGATCTTCAGCGATTCGGCATGGCCGCTGTTTCCGGTCTTCACGATTTCATAGGTGGCATTCGGCGTATCGCCACCGGTGTAGCCGACCTCAGTCTCCAGCACGCCGGGAATCAGGCGTACCAGTTCTTCCATTCCCCAGAAGCAGCCGCCGGAGAGGTAGGCGGTTTCAGTAGTGTCGGTCATTTGTTCTCCTTGTACTCGCGGTGTTGCCGATTGATCGACAGTAGGCGCAATATCCAACGGACAAAGCGTCGCATGAGAATCACCGCAACGAGCGCCGTTCCTTTTTCATGGCCATTGCAGCTTCGCGCTTGCTGTCCTTTTCGCGTTCAGTTGCCCGTTTGTGGCTACGGCCGCTCGCGTTGCGAGCTTAACATTCGCTACGCTCATATTAGCCAGCGCCGCAAACGGTCAATCTTTCAACGCCGTTCCTTTTTCATGGCCATTGCAGCTTCACGCTTGCTGTCCTTTTCGCGTTCAGTTGCCCGTTTGTCATGCTCCTTCTTGCCCTTGGCCAAGCCGATTTCCAGTTTGACGTGGCTGCCCTTGTAGTGCATGTCCAGCGGCATGATGGTGTAGCCCGCGCGTTGCACTTTGCCGATGAGCTTGTCGATTTCATGCTTGTGCATCAACAGCTTGCGGGTACGGACGGGATCGGGGTGGATGTGGGTGGAGGCGTTCAGCAGGGGGCTGATGTGGGAGCCGAACAGGTACAGCGCGCCGTCCATGATGGTGACGTAGGCTTCCTTGAGCTGCGCGCGTCCGGCGCGGATCGCTTTTACTTCCCAGCCTTCCAGCATGATGCCGGCTTCATGTTTTTCTTCAATGAAGTACTCGTGGTAGGCCTTTTTGTTCTGAATGATGCTCATGTAAAGATGTGTTTTGCTTGATGTTGCGATATTCTACCAGCCTTTGATTGGCGGCTCGGTAAAGCATGGCTCTGGTAGAGAAAACGGTATTGGTTCCGCACACGGCGGAACAGATGTTCAAGCTGGTGGACGGAGTGGAAGATTACCCGCAGTTCATGCCCTGGTGCGGCGGGGCGACCGTCAATGAGATGCAGGGCACGACGATGCACGCCACGTTGCACATCGACTACCACCATATCAGGCAGCATTTCAGCACCCAAAACCAGCGCACTCCGCCGCACCGGATCGACATTGCCCTGATGGACGGTCCGTTCAGGCATCTCGATGGAAGTTGGCGATTCATCCCCTTGAGCGACGAAGCCTGTAAAATAGAGTTCCGCCTGCATTACGAGTTCTCCAATAAATTGCTTGAAAAGCTGGTGGGGCCGGTGTTTCACCATATCGCCAACAGTTTTGTGGATGCCTTTATCCACCGTGCAGACAAGGTTTATGTGAAAAATGAGTGAAGAAAAGATATACGTGGAACTGGTCTATGCCTTGCCTGCCGAACAGATACTGCTTAAGTCGGAAGTGCCAAAAGGCACGACCATCGGGGACGCCGTCAAGCTTTCCGGCATTCTGGACAAGTTTCCCGAAATCGACCTTGAAAAGGGAAAGTTCGGCATCTTCGGCAAATTGAGCAAGATTGACACCGTGCTGCGCGAGAAGGACCGCGTCGAAATATATCGCCCATTGATAGCCGACCCGAAAGAAGTGCGCCGCAAGCGCGCCGAAGAGGGCAAAGTCATGAAGAAGGGCGGCGGTGACCTCTGATGCTGGACTATGACCTGCATTGTCATTCAAACGTCTCGGACGGCACGCTGACACCGGCCGAACTGGTGATGCGTGCTGCCGGACGCGAAGTCAGGGTGCTGGCGCTGACCGATCACGATGACGTGGCAGGACTTCCGGAGGCCGCCAGAATTGCCGCACAACATGGCATCGAGTTCGTCAACGGCGTCGAGATCTCGGTTACCTGGCGCAAGCACACTCTGCACATCGTCGGCTTGCACATCGATCCCCAAAATGCCGCATTGACTGAAGGCCTGCGCGGCATACGCAGCGGACGCAGACATCGTGCCGAACTGATGGCGGAATCGATGGCACGCTGTGGTATCGGCGGCGTGCTGGAAGGCGCTCTACGCTATGCCTCCAATCCGGACATGATCGGGCGTACCCATTTTGCGCGTTATCTGGTCGAGGCCGGGCACTGCAAGGACGTGCGCAGCGTCTTCAATCGCTATCTGGTCAAGGGCAAGCCGGGCTACGTTCCGCATACCTGGGCGGACCTGCAGGACGCGATCTCGTGGATCAACGGCAGCGGGGGAGTCGCCGTCCTGGCGCACCCGGGCCGTTATACTGCCGGACGCAATGCGATGGGCAAGACGACCTTGCTCGAACTGCTGAAGGAATTCGTCGAGCTGGGCGGGCAGGGCATCGAAGTGGTGAGCGGCAGCCATACTCCGCCGCAATATGCCGAATTCGCGCGTTACGCCAAGGAGTTCGATCTGTTATGTTCCTGTGGCTCGGATTTCCACGGGCCGGAAGAAAGTTACCGCGATCTCGGACGATTGCCTGATTTTCCGCTGGAGTGCCGCCCGGTGTGGACGCTTTGGGAAGGAACTGCAGCTTAAATTTATGGCGCAATTCTTTTCCATACACCCGGACAATCCCCAGCCGCGCCTGATCAAGCAGGCAGCGGAGATGTTGCGCAACGGCGCGGTGATCGTCTATCCGACCGATTCCGGCTACGCCATCGGCTGCCACCTGGACGATAAAGAGGCTGTCGCACGCATACGCCACATACGGGGCCTGGACGAAAAACACCTGATGACCTTGGTCTGTCGCGACCTGTCGGAACTGGCGCACTATGCAAGGGTGGACAACGCCCAGTTCAGGCTGCTGAAGAACAACACGCCGGGCAGTTACACATTCATTCTGGAAGCGACCAAGGAAGTTCCGCGGCGACTGCAGCATCCCAAACGAAGCACGATTGGTTTGCGCATACCCGATCATCCGGTTGCGCTGGCCTTGCTGGAAGAATTGGGGGAGCCGCTGCTAAGTTCCACGCTGATCTTGCCGGGGGGAGACCAGCCGTTGACCGATGTGGCGGAGATACGCGAACATCTGGAGAAACTCGTCGAACTGGTTATTGAAGGCGGAATAGTAGGGGGGGAATCGACCACCGTGATCGATCTGACAAGCGATGCGCCGGTATTGGTGCGGCGCGGCAAGGGGCCGATCGCACATTTGGGAATAGAGGAATAAATGAATTTCGACGCACTGATCCAGACCATAGCGCTTGCAGCCATACCCGTGCTGTTTGCCATCACCTTGCACGAGGCCGCGCACGGCTATGCGGCCCGCCATTTTGGCGATATGACGGCATACGCACAGGGGCGCATTTCACTCAATCCCCTGCGCCATATCGATCCCGTCGGCACGATACTGTTGCCGCTGCTGACGCTGTTTGTGGGTGGCATCCTGTTCGGTTGGGCCAAGCCCGTTCCGGTCAACTTCTCGGCGTTGCGCCATCCCAAGAAGGATATGTTGTGGGTTGCGTTGGCCGGTCCCGCTGCCAACCTGGTCATGGCGCTGTTCTGGGGGGCAATGTTCAAGGTGGCTTTGAGCATGCCTGGCAGCTATTTTGCCGAGCCTCTGTTAGGCATGGCGCAGTTCGGAGTTACAATCAACGCCATTCTGCTGGTGCTGAACCTGTTGCCTCTGCCTCCCCTGGACGGCGGGCGTGTTGCAATAAGCCTGCTGCCGCACCGGCAGGCTTTCCAGTTGGCGAAAATCGAGCCGTACGGGATGGTCATCCTTATCGTGCTGGCCGTAGTGCCGGTTGGAGGCCAGCCGATCCTGAGCTGGATACTCTCGCCGCTGGTGAGCTCATTCATCCGCATGATCGAAACGATTTTTTAATATTAAACAGAAATATGTTCGCTGATCGAGTTTTATCCGGAATGCGCCCCACGGGCAGTCTGCACCTGGGGCATTACCACGGTGTGTTGAAAAACTGGGTGGAAATGCAGCACCAGTTCGAGTGCCTGTTCTTCGTGGCCGACTGGCATGCGTTGACCACGCACTACGATACCCCGCAAATCATCGAGCAGAACGTGTGGGACATGGTCATAGACTGGCTCGGGGCTGGCGTCGATCCCGCACAGGCGACGTTGTTCATCCAGTCGCGCGTGCCGGAGCATGCCGAGCTCCATCTGCTGCTGTCCATGATCACCCCGCTGGGGTGGCTGGAACGCATGCCGACGTACAAGGACCAGCAGGAAAAACTGACCAGCAAGGATCTCTCCACTTATGGCTTCCTGGGATATCCGCTGCTGATGAGCTCGGACGTCCTGATCTACCGCGCAACCCAGGTGCCGGTGGGAGAAGACCAGGTACCGCACATCGAGTTCACCCGCGAATTGGCGCGCCGCTTCAACCACATCTACGGGCGCGAGGCAGGATTCGAGGAAAAGGCAGAAGCCGCGATCAAGAAGCTGGGCGGCAAGAAAGCCAAACTGTACAAGGAATTGCGCACGCGCTTCCAGGAGCAGGGAGACGGCGAAGCCCTGGAATCTGCCAAGTCCTTGCTGGACGAGCAGCAGAGCCTGAGCCTGGGTGATCGGGAGCGCTTGTTCGGCTTCCTGGAGGGGGGCGGCAAGATGATCCTGTCCGAGCCGCAGGCCATGCTGACTGCGGCATCGAAAATGCCCGGACTGGACGGCCAGAAGATGTCCAAGTCCTACGGCAATACCATCAGCCTGCGCGAAGACGAAGCCGATGTAAGCAAAAAGATCCGCACCATGCCCACCGACCCTGCACGTATCCGGCGCACCGATGCGGGCAATCCGGACAGATGCCCGGTATGGCAATTGCACCAGGTGTATTCCACCGATGCTATCAAACAGTGGGCACAGCAGGGATGCCGCAGTGCGGGCATCGGTTGTATCGAATGCAAACAGCCTGTCATCGATGCTGTGTTGGAAGAACAGAAACCCATGCGTGAACGGGCGCAGCTCTATCTGGACGACCCGAGCCTGGTGCGCAACATCATTGCCGACGGCTGTGAGAAAGCCCGCAAGCTTGCCGGCGAAACCATGCGTGACGTGCGCGAGGCGATGGGCCTGGGTTACAGCTGAGATGGAAGCGGTCCTGCAATCGGTGATCACCTGTCCATACTGCGGTGCGCAGAAGGAAGAGACCATGCCGACCGATGCTTGCCAGTTCTTTTATGAATGTACTGCATGCCACACGCTGCTGCGCCCGAAGACCGGCGACTGCTGCGTGTTCTGCTCGTACGGCACGATGCCGTGCCCGCCGATCCAACTGGATCAAGATTGTTGCAGCCACTGATATAACATGACGCAAACCGAGACCACAACAGCGACGCAAACCGAGGCACCAGCAATGCCACTCGCACATGTCCACGGCGAACCGATGATGGAGATGCCGCTGGATCTGTACATCCCGCCCGATGCGCTGGAGGTGGTGCTGGAGTCTTTCCAGGGGCCGCTCGACCTGCTGCTGTACCTGATACGCAAGCACAATCTGGACGTGCTCGACATCCCGATGGCGTCGCTCACGAGGCAATATATGGTCTACATCGAGGCGATGCAGCAGCATCGCCTGGAGCTTGCCGCCGAATACCTGCTGATGGCGGCGGTGCTGATCGAGATCAAGTCGCGCATGCTGCTGCCGCGTCCGCCCAAGGCCAGCGAAGAAGAGAGTGCCGAAGATCCGCGCGCCGAACTGATGCGCCGCCTGCTTGAATACGAGCAAATGAAGTTGGCCGCACAGAAACTGAACGAGCTGCCGCAAGCCAGCCGCGATTTCGAACTGGTGCAGGTCCTGATCGAACGCACGGTGATCGAGCGCCTGCCCTACGTCACCGTCGAAGACCTGCGCCATGCCTGGCTGGCCTTGCTCACGCGCGCCAAGGTCAACGCACACCACAGGGTACGCCGCGAAGAACTCTCGGTGCGCGAGCAGATGACCAAAGTGCTGCGCCTGTTGCGCAATACCGATTTTGTTTCGTTCGAAAGCCTTTTTGAAGTGGATGCCACCATCCCGATGCTGGTCGTCACGTTTATCGCCATCCTCGAACTCGCCAAGGAGAACCTGGTCGAGATCACGCAAACTGAAACCTTGGGGAACATCTATGTCCGAACCAGTCGAGCAATCACTGCCGAGTGAACATAATGTGACCGTCCATCCTGAGCCTTTCGACGGAGCTCAGGACAGGCCTGTTGAAGGGGCGGACGTTCATGCTTCGACAGACTCTGCACGAACGGATGTTGTTGAAGCCGAGCACGCGGTAGATACCGTGCAACTTCTGCGCATATTCGAAGCGGCTTTGCTGACCTCGCCGGAACCACTTTCCAGCACCGAGCTGAAGCGCCTGAGCGAAGTCCCGGTAGAGACGAAGCTAGTGGAAGAATTGCTGCAGCAATTGGCAGACAAATACGCCACCAGCGGCGTCGAACTGAACCGGGTGGCCAGTGGCTGGCGCTTCCGCGCACGTCCCGAGATGCAGATTCATCTGGACAAGCTCAACCCGCAGAAGCCGCCGCGCTATTCGCGTGCGGTGCTTGAGACATTGGCCATCATCGCTTACCGGCAGCCGGTGACGCGCGGCGATATCGAGGAGATACGCGGCGTTGCCGTCTCTTCGCAAGTGTTGAAGACGCTGGAATCGCGCGGCTGGATCGAGAGCATAGGCACCCGGGATACACCCGGAAAACCGGCCCTGTACGCCACCACCCCGCAATTCATGGATGACCTCAACCTGCGCTCCCTGCAAGAACTGCCTGCGCTGGAAGAGATGGGAACCCTGCTGGAAGCGGGTATTGTGGATGAACCGGCGAAGATCGAATCCGAAGCGGTGGAGCCTGCAGCGACAGACTCGGAATCGGAACCTAACCCCGCCGCGTGATCAGGCTGTGAGCGCGATGATAGTGAGTTCCCTCACCTCAATCCTCTCCCGATGGGAGAGGAGGCAACCGAATCGCTTCGCGATTATTGATTAATGCCTGCGATCAAGCGCATTTCCTCGCGCGACAATCCTTTTTTCAAGTCGCTGCTCAAACTTTCTTCTTTGGCTCGTGAACGGCGCGAGCTCGGGCAGACACTGCTCGATGGATCGCACCTGCTGCGCGCCTTTCTGGATGCCGGAGGTACGCCCAGGCATTTGCTGGTGAACGAAACAGCATTGCAGGATGCCGAGATCGCTGCCTTGCTCGATGCCTGCGGCGATGTGCCGCAAACCATGCTCGACGATGCCTTGTTCGCACAAATTTCCGAACTCAAGACGCCGAATGGCTTGCTCGCGCTGATCGATATTCCACAGCCCAACGTGGACGCGACGCACAGCCAGTTCGCCTTGTTGTTGGAGGAAATCCAGGATCCGGGCAACCTTGGCTCCATCCTGAGATCGGCCGCTGCGGCAGGGTGCGATGCGGTGTTCCTGTCGCCAGGCTGCGCCGATGCCTGGTCACCCAAAGTGCTGCGCGCCGGGATGGGCGGGCACTTTGTAATGAGCATTTCGGAATCGATGAACCTGCTTGAGGTTGCAGCCGAATTCACCGGCAAGATCATGGCCGCATCCCTGCAGGCTGACAGATCCCTTTACGACAGCAACCTGCGCGGCAAGCTCGCCTTTGCCATCGGAAACGAGGGGGCAGGGCTATCCACCGCTTTGCTGGATGCGGCGCAGCAACATTTCATCATCCCCATGCCGGGCAAGATCGAGTCGCTGAATGCCGCTGCGGCGACGGCGGTATGTTTGTTCGAGGCGGTGAGGCAGCGGTCTTAAGCGGGAATCAACTCGTGCAGGGGCTGTGCACCTGCTGTCTGTATGCCAGCCAGTTGCGAACCTCCGCAGTCGCAAGCTCCAGATTAACCGACGCTTCATCGCTCGGGCTTTCTCCCAGTTCGAAGCCGTAACCGCGTATGCGCAACAGGAAACTGGTTGGAGCGTCTGCGCCGTACACTTGTTTGAAGGTGTGCAACAGCGCGAACGGTGTCATGGCATGGCTGGTGTAACTATGGTCCTGTGCTGCAGCGATTTCGGCGAAATGGAACGGGGCATCGCAGGACATATCCGCATCGACGAACAGTACCGCACTACGCCCGAGCAGATCGGTGACATGCTCGACCTGTAACTGGAAATCCTCGATCAGTTCGGCTTGGGCAGCGATTTTGTCAGCTTGAATTCGGCGGACCAGTAGCGGTGCCAGCGCATCATCGCCGCGCGATTCGTTGCCGATGGCGAAGATCAGGAGTGGAGAGACCATCAGGAGCAGAACGAACCATCGGATGAGCGTGTCAGCACATCGACCCGGTCACCTTCGACGTCCAGCAATTCAACTTCCAGCGGCATCTTGCCCAGTGCATGGGTCGCGCAGGACAGACATGGGTCGAAGGCTCGGATGGCCACCTCGATGTGGTTGAGCAATCCTTCGGTGAGCTTGCGTCCGTCGATGTACTGCCGTGCCACCTGGCGGATGGCCTCGTTCATCGCCTGGTTGTTGTGGGTGGTGGAAACGATCAGGTTGCAACGCACGATCTGGTCGTTCTCGTCGACCTTGTAGTGGTGGATCAGCGTGCCGCGCGGGGCCTCGATCACGCCCACGCCGCGCTCCTGCCGTTCGCCCTTGCTGACCAGATCGTTGCCTTGCAGGTCGGGATCGTGCAGCAGGTCTTGTATTACTTCGGCGGCATGCAGCATCTCTATCATGCGCGCCCAGTGGAAGCCCAGCGTCGCGCCCGTTGCCGATCCGCCGTTGAAGGCCAGGAACTCCACGCGAGCCTGTTCGGCCTGGAGAGTTGGGATGAAGTCGCACTGCGTCACGCGCGAGAGCGGCCCGACACGGTACCAGCCGGTCTCCGGTCCCAGGCTGCGCAGGAACGGGAATTTCATGTATGACCAGGTCTTCACGTCCTCGAAGATGACGTCCCAGTAATGGCTGTAATCGTAATGGTCGAATAGCGTCTTGCCATCCATGTCGCGGGCACGCAAGCCACCGTGGTAAAGGTCGAGCGCGCCGTCGCCGCGCACCATATTGAGCGTATGCGCCTTGAAGCGGCCGAAGTTGTTGTAGAGGTCGAGATTCTGCTCGAACAGCTGCCGGGCGATTCCGACCGATTCGCGGCTCCAGGCCACCACCTGCTCGATGTCCTTGAGCAGGTAGTCGCGCTCTTCGATGCTGACGTTCTTGTTTACCCCGCCCGGGATGGAACCCGTGCCGTGGATGCGTTTTCCCGCGGTGATGCGGATCACTTCCTGGCCGAATTTGCGCAGCAGCACGCCTTGTCTGGCGATCTCCGGGTAGGTGGCAGCGATGCCTACGATGTTGCGCTTGGCCATTTCCGAATCGAAGCCGAACAGGAGGTCAGGCGAGCACAGATGGAAGAAGTGCAGCGCGTGAGACTGCAGGATCTGGCCGTAATGCATCAAGCGCCGGATCTTTTCGGCGGTCGGCGTGAGGGTGGCACCCACGATCATGTCCATCGCCTTGGATGCAGCCAGGTGGTGGCTGACCGGGCAGATGCCGCACAGCCGCTGCACCATCACCGGCGCTTCCCAATAGGGACGGCCCTGGATGAATTTCTCGAAACCGCGGAACTCCACGATGTGCAGCCGCACCTGGTGCACGCGGTCGTCCTCGTCCAACAGCAGCGTCACCTTGCCGTGGCCCTCGACGCGCGACACCGGGTCGATGGCGACACGGCGCAGCTTTTCGGGGTGGGCGGCGGTTTCCAGATCATTACCCATATTCAAAATCCTTTGCCACCGAGTACACAGAGACCACAGAGAGCTTCGCAGCCTTTCTCTGTGTGCTCTGTGATCTCTGTGGCCAAATGTATTTCAATCATACTTAATCAACCCATGCCCCAGTTCCGGCGTCTTGCCGGCGATGAGGTCGGTGAGGAATTTCCAGATTGCGTCGGCGGAAGGCGGACAGCCGGGAATGAAGTAATCAATCTTCACCACTTCGTGCAGCGGATGCACCTTGTCCAGCGGCAGCGGCAGTTCCGGGTCGTTCGGGATATGTCCATGCATCAGCCCCGGCTCGGTGAGGTACACCTCGGTCAGGCAACTGCCCAGGTCGAGATGGTTGCGCTGCGCAGGCAATCCGCCATTGATGGCGCAGGCGCCGATGGCGATCAGAATCTTGCAGTTCTTGCGGAACTCGTGCAGCACATGCACGTTTTCCGCATTGCAGACACCGCCCTCGACGAGACCGATATCGCATGGTCCGCAATGCTTGATGTCGGTCAACGGCGAGCGGTCGAATTCGATGAGCTCCAGCAGAGGGAACAGGCGTTCGTCGATGTCCAGTATGGACATGTGGCAACCGAAGCAACCGGCAAGCGAAGTGGTGGCGACGCGCAGTTTCTTGCTCATGGTGTTCCTTCGCAAGCAGCACAGTTCCCGCCGGCATCGGTCTGCCGCGGTGCATCGTCCAGTGCCTGCGCGCTGATCGGACGCTGGTCATAACGCCTTTCACCGATGGGCACGCTGAAACCGACACGCTTGGGAAGGATTACGCCGACGGGGCAGACCTGCATGGCCTTGTCGGTGAGCGAGATATTGGTGTCGGAGAGCTTGCCGGACTCGGCGTTGACGATCAGGTGCTTGGTGATGCCGCGTCCGGACAAGGCAAATACGTTCTTGCCGTCCACCTCGCTGGAGGCGCGCACGCACAGTTCGCACAGGATGCAGCGGTTGAAGTCCAGCAGTATGTCCGGATGCGAGGCGTCCAGCGGACGATCGGGATAGAGGTGGCGGAAGCCTGTCGCGTGGACTTCGAGGTCATAACCCAGCGCCTGCAAGAGACAATTGCCGCTTTTCTCGCAAGAAGGGCAGAAATGGTTGCCTTCGGCGAACAGCATCTGCACGAGCGAACGACGCAAAGCGTTCAATTCCTCGATCTCGCTTTCGACTTGCAGTCCGGCCTCGGCGGGCATGGTGCAGGAGGCCACGGTGCGCCCGTTGATCTTGACCGTGCATAGTTTGCAACTGCCGTGCGGCTTGAACTCCGGGTGATAGCACAGGTGAGGGATGTAATGACCGGCAGCCAGTGCGGCCTGAATCACGGTCTGGCCCGGTTCGAAGGGAATGGTCGAGCCATCGAGCAGGAAGGTTTCCTTCATTCGATCTCCTTCAGATGCGCGCCGGCATCGTTGCGACCGGTCATCTGCCGCGCGCGCGCCAGCGATCCGTCGAGGTCAAAGGCGGGTGAGAACATCAGCGATTTCAGCTTGTTCTCGTAGGAGGGGCGGAAATGCTTGAGGGTATGCAGCACCGGGTTGCAGGCAGTTCGCCCCAGGCCGCAATGCGAAGTGGTCTGCAATACGCGATCAAGGTTTTCGACCTCGGAGAGGTCGTAGCGCGTGCCATGCCCGGCCGCGATCTTGTCCATGGTCTGTTTCAGAATCGAGGTGCCGACACGGCAGGGCGTGCAGAAGCCGCAGCTTTCATGTGCGAAGAAATGCACGAAATTGCGCGCCACTTCGAACAGGTCGCGGCTGTCGTCGAAGATCATGAATGCTCCCGCGGTAGGCAGATCCTCAAAGCCCAATCTGCGGTCGAATTCGCTTTCCGCAACACAGACGCCGGAAGGTCCGCTGACCTGGACCGCAAGCGTGTTCACCGCACCGCAATCCCGCAATATCTCGCGCACCGAAACGCCAAAGGGATATTCGTAGATGCCGGGGCGCTGGCAATCGCCGGACACAGAGATCAGTTTGCTACCGGTGGATTTTGCCGTGCCGATGGCGCGGTATTTTTCGGCCCCCATGTGCAGTGCCAGTACAGCCTGGCAGAACGTCTCGACGTTATCTACGGCGGTGGGTTGTTGCAGATAGCCGTGCGTCACCGGGAACGGCGGGCGATTGCGCGGTACACCGCGCTTGCCTTCGAGGGATTCGATCAGGGCCGATTCCTCGCCGCAGATGTATGCACCGGCGCCGAGATGTATCTCGATATCGAAGTCGAAACCGGCCTGCCCGAGGATGCTTGTGCCCAACAGTTTGTCGTTACGACGGCGCTGCAATACCGCTTGCAAGGGTTCGAGCAGGTATCTGTATTCTCCGCGCAGATAGAGAAAGCCTTTTTTCGCGCCTACAGCGAGGGCGCACAGCGTCATGCCTTCAAAGACCAGATCAGGCTGGCGAGTGAGCAGCACGCGGTCCTTGAATGTGCCCGGCTCGCCCTCATCGGCGTTGCATACCACGTAATGTTCGACTCCCTGTGCATTGCGGCAGGCTTCCCATTTCAATCCGGTAAAGTAGCCTGCGCCGCCGCGTCCCCGCAAGCCTGAAGCCTTGATGGACTCGACGACATTCAGCGCGCCCGACGACAGGGCAGCGCGCAGCAATTCTCCGGGAGCCAGTGCGCTATCGAGCAACAGGCCGCTGCGGCGGATATTGTCCTCAACGCGGAAGAAGTCGGCGGGCCAGTCTGCCAGCGGCGTGCGATTGCGTATCAGCTGGACGATCTCCTGCACCCGCTGGTGATTCAGTTTCGTGACGGAGCGCCCATTGATCAGCAGCGCCGGTCCCTGGTCGCACATGCCGGTACACGAAGTAGTACCGATGCTGACCAGGCCGTCTTCGGAGACCTTGCCCGGCTGCAGCCACAATTGCTGGCACATCAGCTCCATCAATGGCAGGCTGCCCAGCATGCGATCGGTGATGTTGTCGGAGAACAGGACGCGGTATTCCCCGTGAGGTTTCAGGTGCAGGAAGGAGTAGAAGGAGGCCACGCTTTCGATGCGCGCGCGTGGAATGGATAATTTTTGGGCCAGTTCGGTGACGATCCGGTGTGGAATATGTCCGAAGTGCTCCTGGATCTCGCGCAGTATCTGCAACAGCTGGGATGCCCTGCTTTGATGGCGCTGTACCAATTGATCCAGCCATGCCTGCCCGGAAGCGTCAAAACGTATTTCGTTGTCTGGTAGCATAGCGTTGTCGTTAGCCCGTGACCGAAACGTACAATGACAGTTTACCCTTATTCAACATTAACAGTATAAGAAGGAAGTGATTGACCATGCACATGCACGACCCCCATCCTTTTTCATTCGAAGTGGAAGAAGCCAATTTTGACGAGCGTGTCGTCGCCCGTTCACAAGAGTCACCCATCCTGCTCGATATCGGCGCCGAATGGTGCGCGCCATGCAAGGTCCTGGGGCCGCATCTGGAGAGGCTCGCGAAGGAATACGGCGGCAAGTTCCTGCTGGCCAAGGTGGATGCCGACGAGAACATGCGTATCGCTGGAAAGCATAAAGTCCGGGGGTTTCCGACGGTCATCGCCTATAGCCGGGGTGTTGAGATCGACCGTTTTCACAGCTCCCAGTCGGATCACTTCCTGCGCCAGTTCATTGACAAGCTGATCGCACACCATCAGGGCAACGCTTGACCGCGCCGAACAAGTTTTGATGGTGGAACGCAACAGCCTGTTTTACAGGCAATTTTTCAGTGGACCGGGGCAGGGCCCTATGTCGAGAAATCCTGAGACTGCCTGATCAACGAAGGATTGAGCTGGTGCTTCTGCAGCAGCTTGTAGAATTCGGTGCGGTTGCGTTTGGACAGTTTTGCCGCCTGGGTCACGTTGCCCTCCGTGATCTTCAGGATGCGGATCAGGTAGTCGCGTTCGAAGCGGCTTTTGGCCTCTTCAAGCGACATCAGTATTTCTTCTTCCTTGTGTATGGTCTGCTGGACGAGTACAGACGAGATCAGCGGCGTCGTGCACAGCACGACACTGCGTTCGACCACGTTCAATAGTTGCCTGACGTTGCCGGGCCAAGGTGCGCTGATGAGTGTTTCCATCGCTTCCGAGGAAAACCCGTTGGTTTTCCTGTTGTATTTTTCGGCCAGGACGGCAAGGAAATGCTTGGCCAGCAGCGGGATGTCTTCACGCCGCTGTGAGAGCGACGGAATCGACAGTTCCACGACATTCAGGCGGTAATAGATATCCTCGCGGAAGTTGCCGGCGGCGATCTCGGCATTCAGGTCGCGATGGGTCGCGGAGATGATGCGCACATCGAGCGGCACGGTCTGGGTGGCGCCGACGGGGGTCACCTGCTTTTCCTGCAACACCCGCAACAACTTGCCTTGCAACACGAGCGGCATGTCGCCGATCTCGTCGAGGAAGACCGTACCGCCCATTGCCGACTGGAACAGACCTTTGTGGTCGCGAACAGCTCCGGTGAATGCGCCTTTGACATGCCCAAATAACTCGGATTCGAGCAATTGCTCGGGAATGGCCGCGCAATTGATCGCCACGAATGGCCGTTGCGCTCGCGGGCTGGCATTGTGTATTGCATGGGCAAGAAGCTCCTTGCCGGTTCCGCTCTCGCCGCAGATCAGGACGCTCGCATCCCCTTCGGCCACGAGCTTCGCCTTGGTCAGGATGTCTTCCATCACCGGGCTCTGGGTGAGGATGGCGGCGCGCCACTCGTCCGCCTTTCCGGGCTGCGCTGCGGTAGCGAATGAAATCTGGAGCGCCTTCGCGACCTGGTCCAGCAGCACCTTGCTGTCGAATGGCTTGGTCAGATAGCCGAACAATCCGCGCTGTGTCGCTTCGACTGCATCGGGAATGGTGCCGTGTGCCGTCAGCATGATGACCGGCAGGGTCGGGATGGTTCTGTGTATATGCTCGAACAGCGCCATGCCGTCCATGCCCTGCATGCGCATATCCGTAATCACAAGGTGTGGCCTGGAAATGTCCAGGCTATTGATGGCGGCCTCGGCGCTATTTGCCGTATTCACCTCGAATCCGGCCGATGCCAGCCGCATGGACAGCAGTTGCAGCAGGTCTGAATCGTCGTCAACGATCAATATCCTGCGCGCAGGCGCCATCGTTTGTTGAACTGCACTCATGGTTGATCCCGGTGTATCAGGTTGATTTCAAGATCCTTGACGGCATCGATCTTTTTTTGAAGGAAATCCGAATGCACTTTTTCGTCTGAAAGCGCTTTTGTGAGTTCGGAAATGCTGTCATCCGCGTGCTGCTGCCCTGCAAGCAACATGCTCAAGAGAAGGGCAAGGTCGGGCAGGGTGGAAGGAACAGGTTCCGGTCCTGCAGGCATGTTCTTTACAAGATCGAGTGCTGCTGCGGTACTGTGAAATCCGGTGTCGGGCAAGGATAACAGTATTGCCAGCTTGAGACGGTCGGAATTGCTGCCGGTCTCGGAAAAACTCAGGCTGGCAGCATGGTATTCGCTGGCGACATCAGCGGGAGGCAGTGTGCCCAGACAGGTGTAGTAGCGCAAAACCTGGTCCGCAGACAGTGCAAGAGCCGGCGGTGGCGGGCAGGGAACGAGATTCGTCGCGGGGCGGGGCGTCGTTAAGACCGAGCATGCAGGAAGCAATGCAGCGATTGCAATCACATTCAGGATCGTGAAGAGCGGAGTCTTGTACTTCATAGCGTGGCGGTGGAGCGGTTCAGGGGAAGCGTGACACGAAAGCCTGCACCTTTCTGAGTATCGAGCAGTTCGATCGAGCCGCCATGCGCCAGTACATATTCGCGGGTGATGGACAAGCCGAGCCCGGTGCCCCTGATGTGACCTTGCGGTGCCTTGCGTCCCTGGTAAAACGCGTCAAATATCTTGTCCTTGTCCATGGGGTCTATACCGGGCCCCGAATCATGAACATCCAGCCTGACGCTGCTATCGATAACGCTTGCATGGATTTTGATTGGCCCTCCTTGAGGGGAATATTTGATCGCATTGGATAATAGATTGTCCACAATAGTCCTGACCTTCTGTTCGTCGCATTCGAGCATCAGATCAGGGCAGAGGAGTTCGATTTGCAGCGATTTATTCGTTATTGCGAGATATTGGTCGTGCAGCACCGATTCGAGAATCATCCTCAAAGCCACTTTCTGTATGTGGAGAGCCGCTTTTCCGGCCTGCAACGCACTAAAGTTTAACAGGTCTTCAATGCGTTTCTGCAACTGGATGCTATTGGCAAAAAGTATTCTTGCTATTTCATTTTGTTGGGTGGTCAGCTTGCCGGCTATGCCTTCCGAGAGCAGGTTCGCTCCTTCCCGGATCGAAGTGAGCGGGGTCTTGAGTTCATGGGAGATATGCTGAAGGAACGTGGACTTTTGCTCCTCGATCTCGAGCAGACGCAGGCGCATCCAGTCCAGCCTTTCTCCCAGTTGCTGCAAATCCTGGGGGCCGTCGATTTTGACGGCATTCGAGAGCTCGCCATTCCCCATGGCCCTGATCGCATCGTCAATTTGCCGGATAGGCCTTGTGATCAGTATGGAAAATCCGAACGCCAGCAAGAAGGCCAGGGGCACCAGGCTGATCAGCAGCCAGTATGTGATTTTGTTTGCCTGGCCCGCCATCTCCTGCATAGCCTCAACTTCATGCTCAACGGGAACATCCCCATGGATCAGGAACTCCTGGGCCGCATCCATCAACGGGGAGAAATCGATATTCCGTATTTCTGCTTTCCCTTGCGCGGGAGAAATCCTCTGCACCCTGGAAAAGATCGCCGACTCGGACGAGTCCATGATATTGACAAGCTCGTGCTGCCTGTCGGTGAGGGGAAGGGTCGACAGATGCTGCAGGGTCTCCCTGAATTTTCCATGTCCCTGGTAATACCCTCTCAACAACGACTTATCCGCCAGGATCAGCGACAACCTGACGCTGCGTTCCATTGCCGCCGTCTGGTCGACCAGTATCCGGCTGAAATGCGCGATCTGCTCAGCCTGATAGACAGCCTGCCGGCTTTGTGTCGAAAGCTGGCTGATCGCTGCCGTGCTGTATATGAGCGGCAGCAGCAAGGGCAGGGCAACAAGCAGCAAACCGACAAGAATCAGGCCGACGAACGATTTCGGGTGTAGCCCCGGCAATCTTTTCTGGAAAGCCGCTACGAAATTATTGCTCATCGTGCATTGCGTCGTGGCCGGGATAGCCGCAGAGAAAACAAGTCATATGCTGACAGGTGACGCCGTTATCCTTGAGAACGTTACAGAGATTCCAGAGTTTGCCGGCGATGTCGTTAGTGGTCATTATTTAGCGTCTTGATGAATTCGTCAGCGGTGATGATGGGGCAAACAAAATTGCCAGCAAGACTCAACAAGTCCTGGTCGCCAGTCACCAGAAAATCCGCCTTGCCAGTGATGGCAAGTTGCAGGAATGGCAGGTCGAACTTATCTCGGCAGTCTGGCGTTGCCGGTAGCTTGACGGGCATGCGCACTGAGGTGCAATAAGGCAGATAGTCACCCAGCAGCTCTTGCTGATCTTCGGTAGAGAGCTTGAATTTTGGATAGGCAAGTACACGTATCAACTCAGCAGCGGTCACGGTTGATACCAGCGGCTTGAAGTGCGCGCCTTGCCAGGCAAGGCGTAGTGGCGACAACCGACCCTGCAAAAACACTAGCGCAGACAGCACCAGATTGGTGTCGATTACTACGCGAGGTTTGCTTTGCGCGCTTGGCATTGCCAGGAAAATTATTTCTTGGTTACAGGAGATTTACGTGCCCATGCAACCGCATCGGCGATGTCTTGCTCGCTCAAGTCCAATTCGGCCAGTTTGGCGCGCACGGCATCGCCGCGCTGAATGCGCACTGGGGTGAGCACGATCTGTCCGTTGCGAGCTTCCACATCGAAGTATTCTGCAGCGCCAACAGCGGCGGTGATGTTCTTGGGCAGGGTTAGCTGATTTTTAGAGGTCATTTTAGCGAGCATGACATTTTTCCAATTGGTGAAAGTAAGGAATTCTTACTTTATGCCGTTTGCCACAAACAATCAAGCAGCAGATTGCTGCCAAATTGATTCGTTAAATGTTTCAAGCCTTTGCTATCTTAACGTGGCGCAAGGCATGCGCATCGGTTGGGCTTACTCACTTCCGGTGGCACGATCTGCGTCATACATGGGCAAGCTGGCACGCACAAGACGGCACTCCGCTCCGTGTCCTGCAGGAACTTGGGGGATGGCAGAGTGCAGAGATGGTGAGGCGGTACGCGCACCTATTGACAGTGCATCTGGCTGACTATGTGTAAATCGTCGCCATGCATTACGTGACGTTTCGGTGACAGTGAAATAAAAAGGGCCAAGCATTTCTGCCTAACCCTTTGTTTTATTGGTGCGCCGGAAGAGATTCGAACTCCTGACCCCTTGGTTCGTAGCCAAGTACTCTATCCAGCTGAGCTACCGGCGCATGTCTGTTGCTACGTGAAGCCAGGGCTAGATCTGCTGCAAACCTGCCCTGATACTACTTTTTCCATCTCCCATCATTAACGGGAAATCTACCGCACATTCTTGTACAACTACGGGGAAACTCACTGTTCCGAGCCTTGATTCAGAACGCCCCAATCCGTAAGGGCGCGCATATTATCAGGGAATTAAATAATATGGAACAGGGAAGTCGCATATCTGCATATTTGCGGCCCCGATTTTTGCTTGACATCCCCCCTTCCTATCAGCCGAGGGTGGCCGCTGCCACTATTAAGAGTGAGGTTGGGCGAATTGAATGGCACTGTACTTTAGTACTATGGCTTTCTTGGGCGATCTGCTTGAAGATTTCAACCGGGATATTGTAAAAACTTTGCTGCTTTATGTATGTCTCGCCTAAATCAAAGGGGGTGCCATGAATACCCGAAACTATGTCTCTGTGACGTTGGCCGCTTTGCTTTCCCTGCTTTGCTCTGTTGTAAATGCGGATGGTTACTATAACCCCAGTGGAGGCTGCGATAAGACACCTACGTCGGGAAACACGGCCCCCTGTGGGACACTGACGGTCAAGGGAACGAGTACGACCACGACAAGCAATTTTTTATCCAACATAAAGCAGGGGGCCAATCAAATAACCACGCCTTCCATGTATCAGAGTTTCAATCAAGCTCCATTCACGAATAATAACTTTTTGGTCAAGACAGGTACATTAGAAGTAGGTTCGTTGGGCAAGGGATACTCGTCAGGTATCGTGACTTTCACCTACCTCGGTGCAAGCGCGGGCAACACGGATTTGTTTACTGTTGGATCCTCGTCTTTTAACAACAAGTCCTCGGCGGTCGGCTCGACTATCACCGAAACAGTCACAAGCATCGGAAATGTTCTGAATTTCAGCTTTTCTGACACAAGCTACCCCTATAAGAGTGGCGCGGTCGGCATTCTCAGCCAACTCGGTGGTTATACGATTGGCGGATCCACGTATTCGGATTTGTTGTTGTATAACGATCCGGGGAGTGGTGACAGGGATTTCAACGACATGGTCATTGGCGTCAACATAAATTGCCCGCCTGTCCCGGTATCTCCGGTTCCAGAACCCAAAACCTATGCCATGCTATTGGCCGGGTTGGGATTGGTGGGATTCACGGCGCTGCGAAGGAAGCATAAATTCACCGTTTGATTCGTACGCGTCCAATACCGAATGGGAGCTTAAGGCTCCCATTTTTCCGTTATGGGGTGTGTGAAACGCCCGGTTCACTAGCCATTCTTGTTGCAGCCTCTCGAAATACCGTCTCGCGAATTCGATGGGAGACTGTCCTCAGCATCGTCCGCACCCGCTTCGATGCCAGGAATGGGCTCGTAGCCACGGCTGTTGGCACTGCACAGCCATCAGCAAAGCGTTGACAGCCAACTCCCGATCGAAACGCAGCCGCATACACCAGCCGATCTCTTGGCGCAGACAGATTCCACCGGCTCTGACGCGTGCTGATGTTCGTGATGTCAGTCGCCCACACCTTTTTTCGGTGTTCTGAACGCCTGAATCACCTCAGAACGGTCGCAGAATATATCCCTGCCTATATTTTGATCGAAAGACGCGGTCTTGATACAAAGGGACTAAACACGGGCATAATTGGCACGTCACAATTGAAATGACACCTGCGGGCCATATAATTATCGATTACCGCCATCGCAGGAACTTTCAATCAAACACGCTCCCCAAACGGAGCTACGGCCAGGCAAGAATCAGTAACGGTAATTTTCACAGGATAACGACAAAGCATGTACCAAGCGTTCTACGGTTTGAAGGAAAACCCATTTTCAATTCAGCCTGATCCTGATTTCCTGTATTTCGGTCGGCGCCATTCTTATGCATACGCAATGATGGAGTTCGGTATCAGGAACAGGGTTGGATTCATGGTGATCAGCGGCGAGATCGGATGCGGGAAAACGACTCTGGTTCGTCATCTGCTGAACAACCTGGCGCCCGAACATACCGTTGGCCTGGTCTACAACACGCATCGCGAGATCGCCAATTTGCTGCAGTGGATCATGCTTTCCTTTGGGTTGGTCTATGAGGGGCAGTCCAATGTGGCGCTGTTCGATGAATTTCAGCGTTTCCTGATCAAGCAATATGGAGCCGGCAAGAGCGTATTGTTGATCATCGATGAAGCGCACAATTTGAATCCGGACGCGCTGGAATCGTTGCGCATGCTCTCGAATATTAATGCGGACAAGAATCAGCTGCTCCAGATCATGCTGGTGGGGCAGCCGCAGCTCAAGGATCTATTGTTGAAGCCTGAACTCTTGCAGTTTTCCCAGCGCGTTGAAGTTGATTTCCATATCAAGCCGTTTGAGGCAGCTGATGTACAGGGTTATATTCAGCACCGCCTGAAAGTTGCTGGCAGGGAGACGCCGCTCTTTACCGCCGAAGCCTGCGCCAGGATTGCCGAAGCAAGCCAGGGAACCCCAAGACGTATCAACATCCTTTGCAACACCGCGCTGGTTTACGGATTTGCCGCCGAATCCGCGATGATCGATCTGGCGTTGGTTGAAGAAATGCTGAATGACAAAGCGGAATTTGGTGCGTTGTCTAATATGGACAACGCCTGATTTCTTTTGCTTACGAAATCTGATCGTGCAGTTCTGATTCACTGGTTCAAAATCGCCATATGACGGGACTCATGATATGCAGAGTCTGGAGCTTCCGGAATATTCAAACTGATGTCATCCCCTGCTTCGTTCGAAGCCACCAAATCGTTCCAATTTCGTGATTGGGCGATCAATTGGAAAAAGACATAGGTCATATTTAGGCCAAAAGGTCTAGATACTCTCGCCCCTTTCCATATGTCGGGTATGAAGCTAGTATCGCCACGCTTTTGAATGGCTAGACGATCTTGCGGGCACCGAACCTCGTTGAAATCAAGTAATGCAGTACTTCATTACGCGGAGTAGTGCGTACATCTGAATTGCCATTTATTTGGTCAAGATTCGTCGAGTATTGGTCAATGCGGTGTCTGCAAGTTGTCATATGCGACTCTACCCCCGAGATGGATTTGTACAACTACTTATGTATTAAGCGCATTGAGCGGCTTTAATTGATGGCACGTTCATTGCTTATATCGACTGGGTTGATGTGAAAACTGTAATAGCAGGTAGTTATAGTTTTTGTAGTGCGAAGTGTGCGTCAAATTTTGGTCGTGGTGAAGTTTAGGTATCCCGAAAAATTTATGGCAACTGTATCGATTGGGAAGGGAAATTTATGAAGTTCACTAGCTACGAAAACCTCGATACAGTTAGTAGCTTGATGTTTGCTAGCGCATGTAAAGCTAGCACTGCGCGTTACAAAGAGGAATTATCTGGCATTGCCAGAATGTTTCATGTGAACAGTTTCGAATTGCTCAAGGAAGACCTTGTTCAAATTGAACCTGAAATGCTTCTGCTTGATTTTGATTTGCCAAAACTAAATGGAGTGCGCGGTGTTTCTGAGTTGAGAAGACTCTGTCCCAAGACAAATATCGTTGTATTCCACGATCATGCGACTGATGAAGACGAGTGGTTCTTGTTTAAGGCGGGTGTACGGGGATGTTGCCCCACCAACATCGAGGGATCGTCCCTCAAAATGATGGTCGAAGCCGTGAGCAATGGCGAACTTTGGATACGCAGAAAATTTCTTAGTCGTTTACTGGCGCAAATGGAACAAAGGCAAGTAAAGGAACAGGCAAAGCATGGTGATCAACATCCCGATATTCATGGTTTGCTTGCTCAGCTAACTGATCGCGAGTACGAAATTGCAGTCAGGATTGGTAACGGTGAAAGCAACAAACAGATCGCCTACTCTCTGGAAATTACCGAGCGTACCGTGAAGGCACATTTGACGAATATTTTTGAAAAACTGGGAGTCACTGACAGGCTCAACGTAGCATTGATGATGTCAGCAGAAAAACGTCAAGGACGGAATGGTTCAAGAGTCCGCAAAGAATCAAATGTAGTTCACCTGGCTGTTCTCAGCGCTCAATCCTGATTCATATTAACTTAACGCCTCCTTAACTTTGTGTGGATGGGGCGCCATAAAAGCACAATCAGGCAACCCCCATGCGCAGCAAATGTACAATCATGATGTATTGTGTCAACAGCACGCTCGATTGTCACGCGATGGTCTAGCGAGACATACAATTCATTCGTATCTTTACGCTTCTATAGATGCTTAAATTCAAATCTACCGCCTCTACACGATGATGCAACCAGAGTGCAATGAAAAATTATTCGCGGCAGCGTCATGCACATACGAGACGTACCGAAATACAAGTTTCTTCTCTTCGCTCGACGGTTTGCGATGTCTGAGTATTCTTGCGGTTATTTGGCACCATACGGGAATGCACATTGAGGGGCTGAGCTTTACCCAGCGCGGATTTCTTGGAGTCGATCTATTTTTTGCGATCAGTGGTTTTTTGATTACAACGCTATTACTTCGTGAAAAGGATAAGTGGGGGAAAATCTCTCTTGGTTCATTCTATATTCGACGGACGCTTCGAATTTTTCCCGTCTATTATACTGTGATCATCCTCTACATAATAATTGTGTGGTCACTCGAGCGTACTTCATTTCTGGGTCAGCAATTCTTCTCCAATCTGCCTTACTTTCTGACGTACACGTCTAACTGGTTTGTCAAACCGGATAATCGGGTAATCTTTTATTTTGCATGGTCACTTGCAACGGAGGAGCAATTCTACTTAATCTGGCCGACGGTCGAGAAGGTTCTAAATGGATGGAGGCCGGTAGGGCTGATCATTGCAATACTGATTGTTCGTGAACTTGTCGAGATCTCAGTAGCTTCGGGTCAATTGCGTGGTGATAATTTGAGTGTTGTGATACTGCTAAGTATCCACCCGGCAATTCTTGGCGGGGTTGTGATGGCGCATGTGCTTCACGACCGACGTATTTTCGCGATGGTAAGCCCGTTGTTGGGTGGACGTTGGTCGGCAGCTATCATTTTCATCGGATTGATAGTTGCAGTTGAATTGAATTTGCCGCAGGGAGGAATCTGGATGCTGATGGTTCTATTGGTCGGATCGGTCGTAATCTTTGAATCGAACAGCCTAAGACCATTACTGACCTGGAAGCCAATTGTACACATTGGTATGGTCAGCTACGGTATTTATCTAATGCACATGATTAGTTACAACGCCGTTAAGGAAATGCTGCCTGTAATAGGTTTGGATTATTCGTGGCTCTGGTTTCCAACCACGGTATTAGTGTCAACGTTCGCGGCAACGATTAGCTATCGATATTATGAATCTTGGTTTTTACGAATGAAAAGTCAATTTGCACGTGTGCAGACACGTCATCCAATACCAGCTAAACACAGTTAGACTGACTTGATGCTGGATTAAAGGACTGATCGCTTAGTTTAAGATACCCGAAAATTCAAAGTTGTTGCCCGCGCTACTTTTCGCAAGAATAATCGCAAGTTGACAGAGCAGTCCAAAATCAGTCCATTGAGTAAATTCCATTACTACTGTACAAAAGTACAATAGATTTTATCTTTGGTGAAGAATAGCCTGAACGTGCATTGCTGATTTGCACTTCTGCAATAAAGTCCTCCTGCTCAGTACGATCTGGGTTTGGGTGTCTACTTGGGGTGTTGGCAATATTAATTTTTTGTGAAACAGCTAGTTATAGTACCAAAGTACAATGTATTGAATTCAGACAAACAGGTATTGTTTGTCTGCCTGAAATAGGGTTTGGGTCGAGGGGGGGATTCTGAGGTTTCTCGACACTGAGTGTTCGTTTTTTTACTTTTTGTTTACAAGGAGCCATCATGAAATTTTCTTCATTGTTCGGTATGTCATCTGTTGCGGTGCTTTGCATGGCGGCTGGGACAGCGAGTGCTGCAACTATAGGTTTTACATTAACTTCCGGGTTTGGCAACTTTGCTAATGGTGCTCCAGCCACTGGAGCTTCAGGATTTACGGACTACTTTACATTTGATATGCCATCAACTGCGACAGGTGGTCTGAGTGGTATTCATGTTAATGGAGGGAGTTCTCTCATTGACTTTACATACCTCGGATTATTTCAAGGTGCTGTAGGTTCGGGTAGTCTTGTGAGTTCTGTTAGTAGCATTATTGGTGCTGCAACCCTTGATCTTACGAGCTTTATATTGCCAGCAGCCAACCCATATCCGAACGCTTATTATTTGCAAGTGACAGGTACGGATATGGCTACTACTGGCCTTAATCCTGGTTATGGTGGAACAATTGCCGTTAGCCCTGTTCCAGAACCCAAAACCTATGCCATGTTGCTGGCAGGTCTTGGATTGCTGGCATTTACAGCACGCCGTCGCCGCACAAGTTTCTTCTAAAGAAGTCACTTTCAACACAAACAACCCCGCTCATGTGGCGGGGTTTTTGTTTGAGCTGTGTCGGCTGGCTGCTTTCCATTTCCTGGCCGGATCCTTCATGACGGAAAATGAAATCCAAAGGCATGTCCAATAACATAATAATGAACAGTTTTGCTTGAAGCCTGAAGTGTTATCAGTACACGCCATGACTCAGTAGTATGCGTACGGTTTTTCTATGTTCCGGTCATGCTATCCTGTCGATAGTTGACGTGACTGCACACGGTAAGGACGCGAATATCAATGATCATCAATGACATCCCTGTAGTTGCCTTTTTCAAGTACTTGCTTGATCCGTTCATGATATGGGGTTCGTTAGTCCTGCTTACCTTGTTGTATGACGAAACGTTCACGGGCTACTACCTGGTGTTGATGATCATCGCCTTTTTTATCTCGACATACATATTCGAACAAACTAATTTATATCGCAAATGGCATAACGGAAAGCTCCTCGCCTATGTGCGCGATACCTTCGTCGGTTGGGGCGCCGTCGTCGGCGTCCTGCTCTTTTTGGGCTACGCCACCAAGCTGTCCTATCGTTATTCCGACGAGGTCATCCTGACCTGGATGATTGTTACTCCGTTCGCGCTGATTACCAGCCATTTCGTCGTACATAAAATAATCACCGACTTGCGCAAGAAGGGCATAGTTCGCTCCGCAGTGATTATAGGAGCCAACAATGTTGGCACGCAGCTTCAAGAGCGCATTGCCGAATTTCCTTACCTGTTGATCGATCTGCGCGGCTACTTCGACGACCGCGATGCGTCCCGGATCAAGGGCGTTACGTTGCCAGTACTGGGCCCGGTCTCGGAAGTGGGTGATTATGTCCGCAAAAATAATATCCAGATGATCTTCGTGAGCCTGCCGATGGCAACCCAGCCACGCATATGCAAGCTGCTGGACGACCTGCATGACACCACTGCCTCCATTTACTTCCTGCCCGATGTCTACATCTTTGACATGATGCAGGCACGTTTCGACAATGTGGGTGGAGTACCCGTGGTTGCCATATGCGAATCGCCGCTCTCCGGTGTGGACACGGTAGTAAAGAACTTCAGCGATATCGTGCTCGCCTCGCTCATTCTGATCCTCATTTCACCCATCCTGCTGGCTATCGTTTTGGCCATCAAGCTGACTTCGCCGGGGCCTGCCATCTTCAGACAACGGCGCTACGGGCTTAACGGCGAATCTTTCATCGTCTACAAATTCCGCTCCATGACCGTGTGCGAAGACGGGTCGAACATCGTCCAGGCACAGAAGAACGATCAACGGACCACAAAGATCGGCGCGTTTCTGCGGCGCACTTCCCTGGATGAGCTGCCGCAATTCATTAATGTGCTGCAAGGGCGCATGAGCATCGTCGGACCCCGGCCGCATGCCGTTGCGCATAACGAAATGTATCGCAAGCTGATCAAGGGTTACATGTTGCGGCATAAGGTCAAGCCGGGGATCACAGGCTGGGCGCAGGTCAATGGATGCCGCGGCGAAACCCAGGAGTTGGATAAAATGAAAGAGCGTATCGAGTTCGATCTGGACTATCTTCAAAACTGGTCTATATGGCTGGACTTGTGGATTATCATGCGTACGGTGTGGGTGGTGCTGCGTCGGGATAATGCCTACTAAAGTACAATTGTTTAAGTTATGGAAAAAGTATTAATAGGGGAAACGCAGATTAGATCTTGAAACGTCATACCGGCGAAGGCCGGAATCCAGTGTTTCAATCAACTGGACACCGGCCTTCGCCGGTGTGACGGCCTGATCGGCGCTTCCATAGGTAATTTTTGTTGCATATGGTTCTTTATTTTCAGGTCCCGTGCAATTTGACCATGTATCAAGAATGTGAAAGGAGAATGCCTTGTCCAAGTTACACGTATCCTCGTCTGCAAAATTCGAAAATTCCGTGTCACGCAAATGGTTGCTCTGCGGCGCTCTGTTAATGGTTGCCGGCATGGGCCTGAGTGCCTGCAGCAAGGAGAAGGGGGGCGGTCAATCGCTCGCTCGGGTCAATGGCGAAGATATCACCGTGCTCCAGGTTAACGATGAACTGGCGCACGCCAATATCCCGGCCGACCAGCAACAGGATGCAAGCAAAAAGATATTGGAGTCGCTGATTGACCGCCAGGTCATCGTAGACGAAGCGACGCGCGAGAAGATTGATCGCTCTCCCGGAGTGCAGCAGGCAATCGCGCGCGCCAAGGCGCAAATCATCGAGCAGGCCTATCTGCAAAGCGTCACGTCCAAGATCGACAAGCCCACAACGGCGGAAATGAGCGACTATTTCCGCAAGCATCCTGAGATCTTCGGCAACGGCAAGGTATACGACATGAATTCATTGCTTATCGCCGGCAGGGACATGAACGACAAGCTGAAAGCGGAACTGGATTCTGCCAAGTCGCTGGAAGAGGTTGCGACGTGGATGAAGAACCATGATGTGCATTACGCACGCGGGGTGGCATCGCGCAATACCATGAGCATGCCGCCGGAGATGGCATCCAAGCTGATGACGATGCATGTCGGCCAAATGTTCATTGTCAACGAGGGAGGAAACAGCATGATCGTTTCCATCGCCAACATCAAGGACAACCCGATCGCGTTTGAAGATGCCGCGCCAGCAATCGAGCAGTATTTCAGAATGAAGAACACCAAAGAAGCGGTGGATACAGAAGTGAAGCACTTGCGTTCATTGGCAAAGATTGAATACCTGAACGCGCCCGCTCCGGCTGCCGCCCAGCAAGCCCCCGTGGCTCCAGCGAAACCTTAAAGCAAACCAGCAGGTAACTGATCACGCACATTGCCCTATCCATGAGCTTATTTGCAGGCAGACTCCCTGGTTTTAAGGCCGCCATGCCGGAATGGTGGCCCATCCTGTTGGGCCTGCTGGCAATGTACGTTCCAACTTACTATGGCCTCTTCAATGGGCTGTGGGGCACGGAAGAGCAGGCCCAGGGGCCGATAGTCTTTGCACTTTCACTCTGGCTGCTATATCGCGTCTGGCCGCGCGTGATGGAACAAAGCCCCAGTAAATCTTCAGCCACCATCGGAGGGGTGGTTTTTTTCATCGCACTGATCCTTTATGTTGTTGGCCATGCGCTAGAAATATATATATTTGAAGTTGGTTCTTTCATCTGGATGATTGCCGCAATCCTGTTGATCAAGCGAGGCAGTAGGGCGCTTGCGACTGCATGGTTTCCGTTATTTTTTATGTTGTTCATGATTCCCTTGCCAGGCACGTTTGTCATCCTAGTGACCATGCCAATGAAAATTGCTGTGTCTTATGTGACGGAGCAGATCCTGTATTGGGCGGGATATCCCATTGCCCGTAATGGCGTCATCCTGCAGATCGGTCAGTATCAACTGTTGGTTGCTACCGCCTGTGCAGGACTTCAAACACTGCTGACGCTGGAATCGTTGGGATTGTTTTATCTGAATGTAGTGCAACACACCTCGGTTTTCAGGAATGTAATATTGGGAATTCTAATTATTCCCATTTCATTTATATCCAACGTAATCAGGGTCATGAGCCTGACGCTTATTACCTACTATTATGGGGATGTAGCCGGGCAAGGCTTCTTGCACGAGTTTGCCGGCATGGCTCTGTTTTTAAGCGGATTGATTCTAATTGTCAGCATAGATGCGTTACTTCGTTATATTGTCAAGTTGCGGGCATCGAAAGTAGCTCCATGAAAAAATCTGTCATTGTCAGCCTCGTCATGGGTATATTTATGGTGCTGTCCAGCGCACTTGCCATGCTTGCAACGCCTACTCTCATGAGTGCCGGCAAATCAGGCATGATCAATTTGGAGGCTATCATTCCAAAAGAATTTGGCGATTGGAAAATGGATTTGAACTCCGTTGAGCCTTTGGTGGGTACAGATGTGAAGGGGGAAATCAACAAGATTTATGACCAGACGCTCTCCCGCACTTATGTCAACAGCAAAGACGAGCATGTTATGCTTGCAATTGCTTACGGCATGGATCAGAGGGTGGATACTCAGGTTCACAGGCCGGAAATTTGTTATGCGTCAGGTGGTTTTAATATAAAAAAAATAAGCAAGATATTTTTGGATACGGCCTTCGGAAAAATACCGGCTATGCGCATGGTTGCGCAGCAAGGCAACCGCAATGAACCGATAACTTACTGGATCAAGATTGGGAATTCATTGACGCGCGGTTGGTTCGAAGAGAAATGGGCGACATTCAAGTACGAGCTGACAGGACAAATACCGGATGGCCTTCTATTTCGAGTTTCCACCATCGCTAACGACGAAGAGATTTCTTACCTTGTACAGAAAGCATTTATCACGGACCTATTGAAGTCGATGCGGGACACAGATAGACAACGGCTGGTTGGACAGCAGAATATGTAGAGGATCTGATCCCGGAACCAAGGAATTAAAAGACCACAGTTTATTGCAGAAAGAAAATCACTTATGAACATGATGAAACGACTGGTTGCGCTCACCTTGCTGCTGGTATATTTCGATGCAGGTATGGCAATTGCTGCAGACAAGCCCGTTGTCTACCAACTGCATCAAGGGGACACGGTACTGGTTTCGGTATGGGGCGAAGACTCGTTGAAACAGCAAGTCGTGGTTTTGCCCGATAGCAGCATCACGCTTCCTCTGGCAGGCCGTGTGGAAGTAGGGGGCCTCAGTACGCCGGAAGTTGAACGGCTCATTGCAGAAAAATTGAAGAAATTCTTGAAGGACCCCGTTGTGACGGTAGTTATTGCCAGTCTTGATGGTAACCGCGCCTATGTAGCGGGAAAGGTTTTGAAACCTGGACCTTTGATCATCTCAGGCCCAACTACAGTTTTGCAGGCTATCAGCATTGCAAACGGTTTTGACAAATTTGCCAATGAAAGTGAAATCAAGGTCATTCGTACAAAACCTGATGGTCGTCAGGAGGTTCTGCAAGTGCATTACAACGACATAATTTCCGGCAAGGATATGTCAACCAATATCCAGCTCATGGCGGGCGATACGATCGTGGTGCCATAAAATTGTTTGCAAAATTTCATTATCCACGGGTGTGGTGGGTGAACATGCAATGGCTAGTCAGAATGTCAATTCTGCTATCCGGTCTTATATTGTGTGCCGGAGAGGGCAGGGCTGATTCCTTGCAGCAAACCCTGTCTGCCCGTGCCTCGGAAGACTATGTAACTAACCCCTTACTGAATCCTGCTCTTCAAGGTCTTAGTGCCTGGCGCACGACAATCGACCCCAATTACATGCTGACTAAAACGTCTGGAGCAGATGAGTGGAAAGCTGATCTTGACGTCATGTCAATCCGCTCCTCAAACACAAGCATAATCGCAAATGGTAACTTTCCTACCGCGACGTTGGGTTGGAACCGTCAGGATGAGAAAGACAAATTTGATATTTCAACCTCGTACCACGTTGCTTCGACGATGATGGATATACCTAGTACTACAGGCTTGGTATCAGCAAGTTCCACCAGTACTTCGCGAAGTTTGTCCGCTGATTGGGCCAGAGAATTAAGCCAACGCATTACTCTCACCTTGAATGAGGCGTACAAGAATGTTTCGTTTAACGGGAGTGGAAACAACATCATCCTGTCTAGCTTCTATACGCAATCCAGTGGTCTAAAATTAAATTACGACTTGACTGAGCATACTGCAACATTCATGAATTTATCGTATGTTGATTTCGTGACCACTGGTGGTGGACCAGTTCATATCTATAACGCATGGTTAGGTTTGGATTGGAAAGCCTCCGAGCATCTTGACTGGACTTTGCAAGGAGGCCCATCCAGGCTTGAGGGTGCTACCAGTGGTACTGGCGCCACCACAGCATCTACCAGTTTGCAAGGTGGGACGACCATGAATTACAAGGGCCAACTTTCGGCGTTGACTTTGAGCGCAAATCGCCAATCCACTCCTAATGGACTAGGTGGAGTCATCTTGATTGATCAAGCGAGAGGGAATTTTAGTTATGACTTGAGTGAGCGCAGCAAAACCGGTTTAGACCTCGGGTGGTCAAAATATGATTCACTAACGGTTGGCTTATTTCGAACTGCGGGTGCTTGGCTACATTATGATATCAATATGTTCTGGGGCATAAAAGCATATTTCAATCACAATACCTATGCATTGGCTGGTAGCAATCCAGCAACTTCGAATATGCTTGGCCTCTCCATCGCGTATACCAGTTTCTGAATACAGGATCACAGCATATCTATGTCCACTGAATACGAACTGACGCTTTCCGACTACCTATCTATCATACGTAGACATCCAGCCTATCTGATTGGTACCTTTGTTGCGGTTTTATTGGCTGCACTTGTTGCAGTTGTCTTTATTCCAAGGACTTACCAATCTACCGGAACCATCATGGTGGTGTCGCAAAATGTGCCTGATAGTGTGGTTCCTACACAAGTCCAGGTAAGTGTTGATGAAAGGATTAACAATATCAAGCAGCGGGTATTAACGCGTGAAAGCCTGCTCAATATTGCCAATAAGTACAATCTTTTCAGCGGAAGTGCCAGTTACTTGAGCAGTTCGGATTTGGTTCAAAGAATGCGGGATAGAGTGGATGTCGAATTGGTAAGCGTAGATACAGTGCAGGGGTTCAGGACGGGAAAAGTAACAATTGCCTTCAAATTGTCGTTTCAGGATAAGAATCCTAATCTTGCTTATCAGGTTGCAAACGATCTTGTTGCGCTTTTTCTGAACTGGAACGAAACATTACAAAGTGAGACTGCCACTGACACAACGATTTTTCTAACCCAAGTGGCGGACAAGCAAAAGCAAGAGGTTGAGCGTCAGAATGATTTGATTTCCGCTTACAAGAAGCAGCATAGCAATGCATTGCCGGAACTGACAATAATGAATATGACCGCTCTTCAGAATGACGAGATTAGTCTGAAGAACGTCGAGCAGAAATACAACTCACTGGCAGGACAGGGCGACGATTCGTCGTCTTCGTCTACATCATCTACATCGCTACCAGCACTGAAGGCAAAGCTTGCCAGCCTATCAGCCGTATATAGTGACTCGCACCCTGATATTAAAGCGCTAAAACTCAAAATCGCATCTTTGGAAAATCCAGCTACAACACAGGATGAGGCTATGACAAAGACTGAGCAGTCCAACCAACCATCTAAGGTGTCTTCAACCAAAGACACTCTGGAATTACTTGCGCGGCAACGACAAACACTGCAAGACAGAATTGCACAGATTAGAGCGGGAATGTTACAGACTCCGGAGGTGGCTCAACAGCTGGACGTTCTGACCAGTCAGCGCGACAGCGCACAGAAAAGGTACGAAGAAATTCTGAGTAAATTGCAGAGCGCTCAGATGGCAGAAAATCTGAAAAAAGAAAACAAATCGGATAGATTTGTTGTGCTTGAACCACCGGTAAAGCCAGATAAGCCATTTAAACCAAAACCTGTGAAGATTATGGTAATGGGTTTTTTCCTGGCCATTGCTTCCTCGGGAGGGATGCTCATGGCCCTGGCGACTTTGGATCGTCAAATCCGTGGTGTTGCCGCACTGGAACATGTGTTGGGTAATCGCCCTTTAGCCGTTATTCCTTATCTTGTACTTCCTGAGGAAGAAATAGATCGAAAACGTAAAATAAAAATTGCCATCATTGCAGCCTGCTTTGGAGTGATTTTAATTGCATTGTTACTACAGTTTTTCTACATGCCGTTGAATGAACTATTTATGAAAATAATGGCGCAATTGCTGGCATAAGGGGAAGAAATGGAACGCATCAAACAGGCAGTCAAGAAGGCCAGAAGCCAGCGGCCAAGGGAAGCGGGTCGGCTTAGTGCAACACCCCTGCCTGAAGCCGACTTGAATGTTAAACTTGAATACAGCCAGACCCGAGTAGTCGAACTGCAAGCGCAACAATTGAAAAAAAACCGCATATTCGCCGTCAATAGAAACGATCCGACCAGCGTGACCTTCGATCTGTTGCGGACACAGATTCTGCAAAAAATGGATGAGAATAATTGGCGCACCATCGCTATTACTTCTCCCACACCTGCAGTGGGTAAAACCGTGATTGCCATTAACCTGGCCATCAGCATCGTCCAGCAAACCAACAGAACCGCCATGTTGGTAGACTTTGACCTGCGGCAACCGAGAATTGGCAACTACCTTGGTATCCCCATGGAAAAATCGCTGAATGATCTGCTGGACGGGGATGCTAACCTGTCTGAAATGCTCGTCAATCCAGGCATACCAAGGCTGGTGGTATTGCCGGCAAAAAATGCAGTCAGCAACCCATCCGAAACCCTCTCATCACTAAAAATATCAAACTTGGTCAGCGAGATTCGTGATCGCTATGAGTCACGAATTATCATATTTGATCTGCCTTCCTTGCTGCATAGTGATGATGCCATTGCCATATGTCCAAAAATTGATTGCATCCTGATGGTGATAGCCAACGGTATGTCTACCAAGCGTGAAATTGAAGACAGCCTCAGTCATCTGTCAAAGGCAAATCTGATCGGGACCGTATTCAATAAGGCTTAAGGTCATTGCTGCTTCTGGAATCTTATACGTCTGGAAATCGCTCATCACTGCAAATTACTGCCTTCAAATAATTCATGTGAGGCAACTTATAGATTGGCCAGTATTATGAGCAATTTAATTAATAGACTAAATATCGGCGCTTCTAGAGATGGAACATATTTGCCAACGTTGGACGGTTGGAGAGCGATTGCAATAACTCTTGTTATTTTCGCCCATGGTTCAGATTCAATAAGTAATGCCTTAAACACAGTAGGAATATATTTCGACTTTAGCCGTATTAAGGAAGCAGGCTTATTCGGAGTGCAAATATTTTTTGGACTGAGTGGACTTCTTATAACTAGTAGGCTAATAGCTAGTGAAAAAAAATATGGCAGTATTTCTCTAAAGAGCTTTTACATAAGGCGGGCATTTCGAATTCTGCCTGCAGCTTTATCTTTCCTTGCAGTTGTTGGCATTCTTGCATTGTCCGGAATACTCCCAATATCCTTTGGACGCTGGCTTAGCTCACTATTCTTCCTTGCCAATTACACCACAGCCACTGGATCTTGGTATCTTGGTCACTTTTGGTCATTAGCTGTAGAAGAGCACTTCTACATGATGTGGCCTGCAGTTTTTCTTGTTCTTGGCGTAAGCAACAGACGCATTACAGTTGCCATTGTAATTGCTCTTTTGCTGGCTTTCTGGCGAGCCTTGGATTACAAATTCCAAATAACTGGTGCAACACCGGCTGTGTTCTGGGGACGAACTGACATTCAGGGGGATAACATTCTTTGGGGTGTTGTTGTGGCACTGCTTTATGCTGATCCTATTTGGAAGGCTCGGTTAAATAAATTGCTTATGCTACCTGCTGTTTTGCCAAGCTTAATTATATTGATGATTATCCTTGAAACTCTACCTGGTCTTGGATGGAAGCTAGCATTTATTTTGCTTACAATTAAAGCAATTCTTATTCCTCTTATGATATTAGGAACACTCATAAATAGCTTTAGGATGCTGTCCTATATTCTCGAAACGCCAATTTTTAGATTAATTGGACGCCTTTCATACAGTATATATCTATGGCAACAAATTTTTCTGGTTTGGAATGAGTCTTCAATTCCAAATTTTGAAATTCTTCAAAGTTTACCTTTCAATTTAATCGCAGTTTTTACTTGTGCAACAATTAGCTATTTGTATATTGAAAAGCCGTTTATCTCTATTGGACACAGGATTGCGGCGAAAATAATTTGAAGGAGATAATTATTTTCAGGTCGAAATCTAGACATCTGATGATATGACGTCACGAAAAACTGATAGGTTGCAGCCCTTCGCTTGGTGTTTTACCCAAAGTCATTTCATTCCCATTTTTTAACCCTTTAAAAAATTATGTTTGATGATGCCGTAAATTTAGCCGTGGATTCAGGGTAAGCGTCCGGCGGACCCACATTGAATGAGTAAGCGAAATCTAAGAGCATAGTGTCCACCTAATTTTAATGGACACTATCATGATCACTACGCATCCGATGCGTCGCCGTCGGAGGTATACCGCAGAATTCAAACAACGAGTGGTAACACTATGCCAACCTGGCGTATCGGTTTCGGCGATTGCGCTGACGCATGGCCTGAATGCCAATCTGCTGCGCCGCTGGATCAACCAGTATCAGAATGAACTACCCGCACCAGTATCATCAGAACTGTCGAAGCTGGTCGCAGTTCAGGTCGACTTGCCTGCAGAGCCCTCTATTAGCGACGCCATCGAAGTCAGTCTCCACAAGAACAACACGCACATCAACATTCGCTGGCCAGCCAATCAGGCACAGGCATGTGCCAACTGGCTCAGTGCGTGGCTTAAATGATCCAGCCGGAACAGGTATTCTTGCACAGGGCGCCGGTGGACATGCGCTGGAGCATGGACAGACTGTCCCTGTTGATCCAGCAAATCGACGGACGATCCCCCTGCGATGGCACAGCCTATGGATTTACCAATCGCAATTACTCTCGTCTCAAGTTACTGATATGGGATGGCACCGGGGTCTGGTTGTGCCATCGCCGTTTGCACAAGGGACGATTCCGCTGGCCGAGTCCCGATGAAACATTGTTCCGCATGAGTGCAGAACAGTGGCGCTGGCTGACCACCGGCGTGGACTGGCAAAGGCTGTGCGCGCAACCCTCTGCGCAGTGGCGGGTTTAGCACTTGAATTCTGCTGAATTATCCCTTTAATTGAGCGCGTTACGGATTGGGGTGTGATACAATACAACCCAATGAATTCACTGAATAAAACGGCTGTTTCAACCGATTTTCCAGCCCGCGCTGGCGAAGCTTTGCCCCCGCAAATCCCGTCTCGTGATGCCGAGATCGTTCGGCTCACCGAAATCATCCATTCCCAGACCTCAACCATCCATTCCCAGGATATCAAGATTCAGGCATTGGTTCAGGAAGTGGCTTATCTGCGCCGCATCCGCTATGGCGTGAAGAACGAAGCGATGACCGCAGAACAACGCTCCTTGTTCGAAGAGGATATTGTTCAGGACATCGCCGCCGTCGAATCCGAACTCAAACTACCGGCCACCCCCTCCGTACCGAGAACCCGCGCCGGTCGTCAGGTGCTGCCTGAACATCTGGAGCGGGTTGAAGTGCGCCACGAACCGGATTCATGCACCTGCTCAGCCTGCCAGTCCAGTCTGGTCAAGATCGGTGAAGATGTCAGCGAGCAACTGGATATTGAACCGGCACGCTTCTTTGTTATTCGTCATATCCGCCCGCAATATGCCTGCCGCCAGTGCGAAACGATTACCGCAGCACCGGTAGCCCCTGCGGTCATTGACGGCTCACTGGCCGCACCCGGTTTGCTGGCCTGGGTGGCCACCAGCAAATATCTGGACCACCTGCCGCTGTACCGGCTGGAACAGATCGCCGCCCGGCAGCAGGTCAGCCTGTCACGCAGCACCATGAGTGAATGGATCGGGCGCATGGGCTTTGCGCTGCAACCCCTGGCAGAACGGCTGGCGGAGTTGCTCCGGCAGCGACAAGTGCTGCATGCCGATGAAACACCGGTCAGGCAACTGGATCCGGGGGCAGGCAAGACCAAGCGGGCTTATCTGTGGAGTTATCGCAGCAACGATTTGGATACCGGCCCGCCCATTGTCGTATTCGATTACCAGAGCAGCCGCTCCGGCCAACATGCGAGAGACTTCCTGCAGGGCTGGCAGGGCAGTCTCATGGTCGATGACTACGGTGGTTATAAGAAGATGTTTGCTGCCGATGCGGCACAGATCGTCATTGAATTAGGCTGCTGGGCACATGCGCGGCGTAAATTCTTTGATCTACAGGCTGGGGGCGTGCATGCGCAAGCTGAGGAAGCCTTGCGGCGTATTGGCAAACTGTACGCCGTTGAAGAAGCGGCTCGCGCAATGGACTGTGCAAGCCGAGCGCTGCATCGGCAGCAAAACAGCGTGACTATCCTGGAGGATATGCATGAGTGGCTGATCCGCTTGCGCATCGCGACTGCGGACAACAGCGGGCTGGCGCGCGCGATCGACTACACGCTGAATCGCTGGGCGAGTCTGATTCGCTATGCACAAACAGGTAACCTCCCCATCGACAACAATCCGGTGGAAAATGCGATCCGCCCAATTGCAATAGGCAAGAAGAATTGGCTGTTTGCGGGAAGTGAGCGTGCAGGAAAGCGTGCTGCTGCAATTCAAAGTCTGTTCGCTACCGCGAAACTCAACGGCATCGAACCTGCAGCCTGGCTCAAAGATACGCTGGAAAAACTCCCCGTCTGGTCCATGCGACGCATCGACGAACTCCTGCCCATCAGATCAACTGCACAGATTGACTGACCTGAACAGGTGAGTCGGCTGGACGCTTACGATTCAGGCGTACAAAGTTCATGACACTTCCATTGAAAATGTACAAAAGACATGCAAATTAAATCAAGATTTATTGAACTTGATGGCCTGCGAGGCTTGGCCGCCTTTTCTGTTTTCCTGGGTCATTCAATAGGTATGATGAAAGGAACAGAAGCCATCGATGCCTTGTATGCTTCACCCTTTCATATCCTGTGGGATGGAGCAGGTGCGGTAGATCTGTTTTTCGTGTTGAGTGGTTTTGTTCTGGCACTTCCATACTTTTATAAAGTTGAGAATCCTAAATATCTGCAATTCTGTATTCGTAGAGCATTTCGCCTTTACCCCGCATTCTGGCTTGCTCTTGTTCTTAGTCTGGCGCTTAGAGTATGGGGGTATAACCCATCAGGTTTGGAAGCATTGAGCGACTGGTCCAGATCAATGTGGACGAGTAATGTCACGATCGACTTATTCCTACGCAGCATGTCTCTTCTGCTTGGAGTTGATACACGCCAAATAGACCCCGTGGTCTGGACCCTTATCATAGAAATGCGGATGTCGATAGTCCTGCCAGTAATCATTGTGGCTCTCAACTATAGCCGTAATGCCTTCTTCGATCTGGTGATTTTCGCCATGTGTATTGTTCTTGGAGGTGTCATTGATGTGCTCGCTTATCTTCCACTTTTCGCTCTAGGCGCTGTGACGGCAAAACATCATGCTGCGTTGCACTTGAAGATATCTGATATGAAGCTATTTTGGTGGTTGGGTATTCTATGTATGGGTATCATGCTTTATGGGAATCGTTGGATTGTTCCGGAGCTTTCTCATTTTCAACAGGATATTGGAAGTGGATTAGGATCTGCAATCATAATACTCTGCACCTTGGCCTCGCCGGTTTTATCTGGTGCTTTATCAAAACCAGTACTGCACTTCATGGGGTACACATCCTATAGTTTCTATTTGTTGCACTTACCATTATTATTGTTCGTCACGTCGTACCTTTTTCCTTTGACAAATTCAACGCTCCTATGCACTGTCATTGTCCTTGTCTTTGCATATGTTCTGGCTTATTTAGCTTTCCAGTTTATAGAGCAGCCTATAAACAAGTTTGGCCGCGATGCCACAATAAATTTTAACCACTGACATTGACAGTTAGTGAATTAAAGAGACGGTTTCAAAGCAGCAATATCAATTGAACAGTCATCGCCTCTGCCAGAATCGATATTGCGTAAATTCTGGATATTTCAGGTATGACGCTTGAATGTTGAACCCTGTTGCTTTGAATTATTTCGCACCATCTGCGCATAAGCCACCCCCAATCCCGCAAAGGGCCAGTACACAATCGGGACGACCGTAATACTGCTCACAGTAAAGATGATGACTAAAATGGACAGTAGCGTGGCCAGTAATACTCGACCAAGCAAATATTCCTCGCTGCCCCTGTCTGGAATCGAACGCATGGCTCGGAATATTCCCAAGAGCGTCAGCGCAAAAAAGCTAATAAACAACCCAAGACCGACTAACCCATTTTCAAGTGCTATTTCGATGTAGGAGTTGACAATGTCGATGATATGCTGACCTTGACGCATTGCTTCCATCTCAGGCGTATCAAGAAAATTAGTTGATCCAAACCAGGGGTTGCGCTGGATAACAATCCATGAGTTTGTCAGCAGGTTAGAGCGGTAGTCAACGTTCCCTTTTTCCGTTGATCCTATAAAAGGTAATAGGTTGATCGCCTTTTCACCGCCAGGGAGTATTGAAATCAAGGGCAAGCTAAATATGGCCACCATAACCAAGGTAAAAAGTCGACGAGAGGGATTACGACCGGTTGCAATAAAAACAACCAACAGGGCTACAAAACCAACCCAAGGCCCACGAGATAAAGGCGCAATTAATCCGGCAATCAACAATGCCATTCCGAGTCGGCGGGCGAATTTTTGCTGAATTGATTGTTGCAGAAATAAATATAAGCCTATACCAACGACCATCAGATAGCCCAAGGCAATGGGTTGTCCCGCGGTAGCAATTGCCCTTAGCATGCTATCCCGCCCGAGGTAACCTGTCATTGCCCCATTCAGCTCAAGTGATTGTGTCAGAGAAGAATAAAGAAGCCAATGTCTTGGACTCTCGAAAATTGCGACAAGAGCAAGAAACATAATCGCCAGCAAAATGCTTAGCAAAGCATCGCGAAAGGTCTGCATATCCTTCAGCGAACGGCTGACGACAACATAGGGGAGAAAGATGTCAATGAACAGATAAAAAGTTTGACGCATGCTGTCCGAAAGGCTGCTTTCACGTAGGGAGAGTATAACCACAAGTGCGAGAAAAGCCGCCAAGGCCTTATCTGGGCCAGTGCGCCCGAATGAGGGAGTGTCGTTTTGTTTCCTTAGAGAAAGATAAGCAGGAAATAAAATGAGCAACGCCAATAGCCTGGCATACGAAAGATTGAATAAATAATTGATCAAACCCATCCCCGAAATCAAGAAAAAAGCTACGGGGAGTGCGAATAAGATGGAAAAATACAGCGCGGGAGGATTGGGCTCTTGGCGGTTTGCGTAGATTAGCATTGGTATGGCTATTGCCAGAAACATCCAAAAATTCATTGCGAAGAAAGCCGCAAACGTTATTGCGAACCACATATTACGCCTGCGTCTGAAATTAGTAGCAGTGGTAATGGATAAGGCGGATTTACGTACAAAAGTAAAAAAAACTGCAGCTAGAATAAGAATGACGACTAATGCTCTGAGGTGTTCTGGCATATCAGGTTAATTTCAGTATAGTATCGGGGTTTCCAGTTAAGTATTGTATGCCTTGCAAGAAAATGACACGAATAATTTGACTGTATCTGTCAGACATACTTTAGTGTTTCACATAGGAGGTTTGCCAATCCCTCGTCATTGGATGAATCGGTAATATAAGTACGAGAGATTATAAAACAGGTAGTACCATATATTGAACCAGCTGCATTTGTAGCTAGCCAACTAGCCTTGATAAGTGGACCTTGAAACTGCAGATCACAGTAATTTCCAAATCTCTGGGGCAGACTATCGGAGCTACCTTGCAAGCCACAATCCCCGTTATTATTCAAATCAGATGAAATCTGAAAAATTAAAGCCTCAAGGTATGACAGCCAGGAAATCTCTCCGTCATCGAGCCCTCCATGCTGGGGGATGGACGATTGGCGGACATATGTCGAGCCAGGCATTACGGCTTGGCGGAAATCTTATACTCACTCGACTGTTATTTCCCGAAGCTTTCGGACTCATGGCAATTGTTCAAAGCGTGGTCTTTGGCTTGGTTATGCTTTCTGATATAGGCATCGTAACTAGCATTATTCATAACAAGCGGGGATCCGAGGCGGTTTTTGTCAATACTGCCTGGACCATGCGGGTGATTCAAAGCGTGATAATTTGGGTTGTGCTTTGCATGCTGGCACCACTCTTGGCCGCATTCTATGCGCAGCCTATGTTGACTAGTCTGTTGCCTGTTGTCGGTTTTGGGTCAGTACTGGGAGGGTTGGCCTCTACCAAGCTGGCCTTAATTAACCGATCACTGGCGTTGAGGAAGTTGGTGCTAATTGAAGTTGGATCGCAAGCTATCGGGCTGCTGATGATGATTTTATGGGCGTGGATCGACCACACTATCTGGTCTTTGGTGTGGGGTGGTCTTATCGGAGGTTTTGTTAAAACGGCAGCCAGCCATTTTCTGCTGGAGGGGGCGCACAACAAATTTGCATGGGATCGAGATTCGGTAAAGGAGTTGTTTGTTTTCGGTCAATGGATGTTGGTCAGTTCCATTCTGACATTTTTTGCTGGTGAGGGAAACAAGCTGCTACTAGGTGCTTTTCTGGGAGTAAAGGTGCTGTCATTTTTTACATTGGCCAGCGGCATGAGTTCGATGTTTTGGCAGATTGCCCAGCAAGTGAATACCAAAGTATTATTCCCGGCCTATGCGGAATTGGTTCGAGAACGACCAGAACGTTTGCGGGAGGTGGCAGCAAGAAGCCGGTTGTTGCTGATTGTTCCCGGCTGGTTGATAGCCCTTTTTTTTGTGTTATGGGGGGATCACTTCATGTGGCTGCTGTATGACCAGCGTTATGCCGAGTCCGGAAATATGCTTCGGATGCTGGCGATGGGGGCCATGATGTGGGCGGTTGGGGGGGCTTACAACGGATTGTTGTGGGCCAAAGGAATGGTCAAACTCAGTACTGTGATCCTAGTTGCAGAAGTGGCTATTCAATGGATAGGCATGATGGTTGGATACCATTTCCTGGGTGAGCGGGGCGTTGTCTTGAGCGCCGCCGCCGTAGCATGGTTGCTCTATCCGGCGCAGGCCTATATTTATGCCAAGTTGGATCTGTGGGAACCCAAAATTGATTTGCCCTTTATAGCGCTCTCCGTTCTCGTTGTCGCGTTAAATTTCACGCAAATATTTAATCATGTTTGAACAGGAACATTTTAGGAGCCCTTCATGAATGTTGAGACGGTGCCGCGAGTAAGTGTGCTAGTTCCAATGAAAAATGCAGAGCCATATGTAGTTTCAGCGTTGGCCTCAGTTCTTTTGGAAAGAAACGTACCTATTGAAGTGATTGTTATCAACGATAAGTCCACAGATCGATCGCTAGAACAAGTACTGAGTGTTCCAGATCGCAGAATTCGCATTGTTGATGGCCCGGGGAAGGGGCTGTCTGCTTGCTTGAATGTTGGTCTTGCGGTCGCCAGGGGGAATGTTGTTATGCAATGCGATGCTGACGATTTATACCCTGCAGGTCGCATTGAAGATCAGCTCGTATGGCTCGATGCCAACCCCGAATACGCTGCCGTTTGTGGAGGCTTTACTACCATTGATACAGCGGGGCGGCTGGTGTCCACGTTGGTCGCATGCGATACGCCTGAAGATATTACCGATGAATTGAATTCAGGAAAAACCAGAACGACTTTGTGTTCCTATGCGCTTCGTAAAAGCGCACTTCATAACTTTGGTGGCTTCAGGACATATTTTGAGACTTCATGTGATATTGACTTCCAGCTCCGGTTTGGAGAGGTGGCCAAGGTAATGTATTTGCCGTCTTCGTTCTATTTGTACCGCTTGCACGATGCTTCGATGACACATACGCAAGGAAATATAAGGCGTGAATTTTTTGAAGAGACTGCACGCCAGTTTCAGCTACAACGCAAAGCATTGGGGCAAGATGCATTACAGAGGGGAAATCCACCGCAGCCACCGGAAGTGCTGTCGGACAAAGCAGGTACTGCGGCCCGACAGATTCAAGGTATGTTACTGGGAACAGCGTGGCGTGAGAAGGCGGCAGGCAATAAGATCAGGGCTGTTGGCATGGGGTTTCGTGCGCTAGTGCATTCTCCACTCGACTTGGGGGTTTGGAAAAATTTGCTGGCATTACTGATAAAGCCGGTAAAAAAAATCAATTAAGGCAAAATTGATCAGTCGGCGCCAGAGTCTTGGATAGCCAGTTGTATTTGCCATATCAGAATCCTTCTAATTCTTAGTGAACGAATTTTTGGAAACAATACCTTGGATATTTCCGTGATTCTTGTTAGTTACAATACGATAGAAATGACGAAAATGGCACTCAGTCATCTTTTTGCCTCAACACATGAGGTCGAAATGGAAGTCATCATTGTCGATAATGATTCAAATGATCATTCTGCAGAAATACTTCTCAGCGAATACCCCAAAATTAAACTCATTGAGAATGAGAAAAATGTCGGTTTTGGGCGTGCCAATAATCAAGCATTGCCATATATAAAAAGCCGGTATGTTCTTTTATTGAATACCGATGCATTCGTGGAACCTGACACTATATCCAAAACAATCCAATACATGGATGCCAACCCACAGTGCGGCATTCTTGGCGTCAGGCTGGTTGGACGAGATGGCGTGCTTCAACCTTCATGCCGCTACTTTCCGACACCTTGGAATATTTTCCTCAATCGCACTGGCCTCAAACGAATTTTTAAGCATTCTGCCATGGTGGATGAGATGTCTTGGGACCATGCTACTGTCAGAAATTGCGATTGGGTGCCGGGTTGCTATTTCCTGATCAGAAAAGAAGTCATTGACCAGGTAGGGCTTATGGATTCCCGCTATTTTCTGTATTACGAAGAGATCGATCACTGTCTTTCAGCAAAGAAAGCTGGTTGGCAGGTAACATACTTCCCATATAGCTCGGTTGTACACCTTGGCGGGGAAAGTGCGAAATCAGAAGGAGAAATTACTTCGAGTGGTCGACAGATCGAATCGCTGAAGATTGAGAGTGAATTGCTCTATTTTTACAAGAACCATGGGTTACGTGCCGTCTTTGTTGATGTGTTTCTTTCTACACTTGCGGATAGTATTCTTTTGCTAAAGAACATAGTTAAATTAAGACGCCCTCGATGGATTTTCGTGCACGTAACTCATTCCATTCTGGTTTGGAGCTGTTTTATTCGCACTCAAATGGGCAAGAAGCCTATACATTAAGTTTTGAATTTGGCCAAACGAGAGCGCCTCAATTTTGATCGACGTGCGATAAAGAGGCTAAATATGAAAGGTGAATATTGAATGGCACAGTCTTTTTATGAGGTTGTTCGCAGATGGCTGGGACAAACTTCAATTGTAGGCAACTATCGAAAGATAAAGCTGAACAAGTTGTTGCCAGAATACTCTGCGATTAATGCAGAAAAGAATGGTGTGAAGCAGAAATCAATTGTTTTTTTATCTCCTGCTACGAATGTGCCAATTGGCGGTATCAAGGTCATTTACAACCAAGCAGCCATAATTAGTGCGTTAAAGGGGCCGGTCGCTGCAAATGTTTTGCACCCACTCAGTCCGAATTTTCGGTGTTCATGGTTTGTTCATGGAGCGACAATCAACAGAAGCCTGGAATTTAGTCGCACGGATGATTTTGTAATGATTCCCGAGTTTTGGGCGGTTCCGCATGCCAAGCTTTTGTATAATTTGGGGGTTAAATATGGCATTTATGTTCAGAATGGATACTCGGCCAGTCTTAACAACGGAGATGAACTTGATGCTGCTTACAAGAATTCAGCGTTGATCCTTGCCATATCCGACGACTCGGTGGAGTGTATCAAAATGGCTTTTCCTGAATGCGCGGACAAAATAAGACGGGTTCATTACTCGGTTAACTCGGACCAATTTGTCGCGAGTCAAAAAAAAGAAAATATAATTTGCTATATGCCCCGAAAGTTAAAAAGACATTCTGGGCTTGTCACGTTCTTTCTTAACAAGAAGATACCCACACATTGGCGGATAGTAGCCATTGACGGCCTGGACGAGGATGGTGTTGCGGCCATTCTTGGCAAATCAAAAATATTTCTTTCTTTTAGTGAATTTGAGGGATGTCCATTGCCACCAGTAGAAGCCGCATTGTCCGGTTGTCAGGTCATTGGCTACACCGGTGAGGGCGCAAAGGAATATTGGGACAAGGAAATATTTACCGAGATTTATTCTGGAGATATCAGGACATTTGTTAACGCAGTCATGAACAAGATCGCAGAGATCGACAGTGCACCATATATCACAAACAAAACGGCTATAGATAGACTTGCCAACAGATATTCTGTCCAGGTTGAGTTGGCGGATATGCAATTTGTATCAAACAAAATTCTCGAAATACTGAATGCAGTCGAATCACGGTAACTGGATCCATGTTTAATAACATCAAACAGGATTTCAAAACCTACCAGGGGGATTTCGGGGCGCAAGGATTCTGGGTGATGCTTGTGTATCGTTTCGGTCGTTGGCGCTATCGTGTTCGACCAGTATTATTGCGAAAATTCTTCTCACTCATTTACAAAGTCCTCCACAAATTTATTCAGATAATTGCCGGTATCGACTTGCCTTGTGAGGTTGAAATTGGGAAAGGATTTATTATTGACCACTTTGGCGGAATTGTAGTCAGCGGTTACGCCAAGTTCGGAGATCATTGCCGGATTCGAAATGGTGTCGTCGTCGGACTTAAAAACGTAGAGGAGCCGGGAGCTCCAATTATTGGAAACAATGTGGATATTGGCGCAGGAGCTAAAGTGCTTGGCAAGATAAGGATAGGCAACAATGTGCTGATTGGTGCCAACGCAGTTGTTATCTCAGATGTGCCGGATAATTCCATTGCAGTGGGCGTACCGGCGGCAATTAAGGCTAGAAGCAAAATTCAAACGAATAATCTGTGATGGACGCAAAACACATCGGGGTTGTCATCATTGGCCGAAATGAGGGCGCTCGCCTCGTGCGTTGCCTCACATCTTTGAAGATTCAATCGACCAAACTCGTCTATGTTGATTCAGGTTCAACAGACGATTCGGTGACTGCGGCCCGAAGTCTGGGGGCGGACGTTGTGAGTTTAAATATGGCTGTATCCTTCACTGCGGCGCGAGCCAGGAACGAGGGATTTGAGCGGATGAGAAAACTCTATCCATCGTGCGATTATGTCCAGTTTGTGGATGGTGATTGCGAAGTATCAGCGACATGGTTGGAAAATGCTGTAAATTTCCTCGACGCTAACCCCGGGGTCGCTGCCGTATGTGGACGTCGACGCGAGCGCTATCCTGAGAAATCCATCTATAATGCGTTGTGTGATATGGAGTGGGACACGCCAATAGGTGAGGCTAAAGCATGTGGTGGCGATGCGCTAATGCGCGTAGACGCGTTTGAAAAGGTGCATGGCTTCCGTCCGGATTTGATTGCAGGTGAAGAGCCAGAGCTATGTGTCAGATTACGTGCGGCAGGCTGGAAAATTTGGCGACTGGACGATGCAATGACATTGCACGACGCTGCAATTATCCGTTTTGGGCAATGGTGGAAGCGGTCTCGCCGCTGTGGATACGCGTATGCAGAGGGTGCGCATTTGCATGGCAGGACACCGGAACGGCATCGGGTGAATGAGTCTCGGCGTGTCTGGATATGGGGGGTGGTGATACCTTTACTTGCTATCAGTTCAATTCTTATCTTAGGTAAGCTGGGCTTGTCGGTTCTGCTGATCTATCCATTGCAGTTTTTTCGTCTTGCAATGCGCGGTACACAATCCATGAAGAAAAACTGGTTGCATGCTTTTTTTTTGATGCTGGGCAAGTTTCCTGAGGCGCATGGGCAATTGAGTTATCTTTACAATAGGCTAGCAGGGAAAAAGGCACATTTGATCGAATACAAATTGTAAGTATCCATAATCGCATATGGTGTGATAATAAAGGATATGATTCTCGGCATGCTTACTAATGAGATAGGCATTTAGCAAATATTGATGCTTAAATATTCGACATTAAAGTCATCAGCTATTCTGAGTAAAATTCAGCAACTATTGTGAGGACATAGCCATGAGAAATAACGAAACGGGTGGATCCAAGACTCATTCACTAATCGCTTTTGTGGCGCTATTCGCAATTTCAGGTCTCACAACTTCTTGCGGCGGGGGGCTTATTCCTGACGGCACTAGCACCAGCAATGGCCCAAGTTGGGCAATTCTGCCAATTCTGCATTGTACGCCTCAACCTGCAATAGGCAGTATTGCCAAAGCACAATGTGATGCCGTATCCACCCCTTATCTTTCAGGCAACAGTGTTCAATATTATTGTGATTGTAGTGGGCCAAACCAATCTTGCGCTGCAGCAGGCTCTATGCAGGGAAGTGACACCACTGGAAATGGTACGCAGGCTTCTCCGTATCAGACGATCAATGCGGCGCGTACTTGGTTAAATGGTGGAGCACATAGAACCGCTGCTCTCTGCCAGGGCGGATCTTTTACTCCTGTTGGTCTGGGGTATAACGGAATATCACTTGCAGCAAACAGTACATGCCCAATCGGAAGTATTTGCAACGAGCTAAGAGAATATCCCGTTGGCGGTACTGGGGCAAAGCCAATTCTCAATAATCCACCCAAAAGTGGTGGTAATAGCTACTCTATGATTTCAACGGTCAATGGGGGAGGGGGGTACCGGATCATGAACCTTAGATTGCAGGGAACCCAAAGTCCTCCAGATGGTTTCAGTAGAGGATTCTATCTTTATTACAACAGTAGCCTTAATTCCTCTACACAGCCAATACATGACATCACTATAGAGAATAATGACATAGTCGGTTTTGGTATTGGTGTAAATGACGCTATGGATAGCACTAGCAATATAACCATCATCGGTAATCATTTCGCTAATAACTTAAGCGATGGATATTTGGGGGTAAGCTCCAACCTAATAATTAACTATAATTCATTTATCGACACGGGTAGTGACACTATCTACGATCATGCAATCTACCTCTCTAATCAACAGATACCAGTATCCAATATTTCTATAGTAGGAAACTATGTCACCGGAATCAGTGCTGGAACAATGTGTAACGGGACTGCACTATCTGGCCATGTCGCAGTGACAGGATTGGTAGTTAGTGGGAATGTCATTGCTGAGTCGCCAACGGCCGTTGGGGCTGGATGCTGGGGCATTTCATTTACCAACACAACGCTTGCAGCACATCCTATCTTCCTGGCAAATGCAGTATTTTCTAACAACATAATTGTTAACAGTGGAAATTTAGGAATTGCTATATCTACATGCCCGAGCTGCGTAATAGAAAACAATCTAATAATATTCCAAAACAATCAGGCAGGTGGTGGCATCTCAAGTCCAGGCACACTTGCTCGTGCACAAGATATGGTTGAGAATAATGTCAAAATAGTTAATAACACAGTTTATTATGACACGAACAATACGCAAGGCATGCCAAGTGGTGGCGTAGTGGTTGGCCTTGAAGGCACTGGCCATATTATCGCCAATAACACGGTGATGTACGCTGGGTCAACTCATGGATCAAATAAAGTTAATTGCTTTACTTACTCATTACCATTGGCATCATACGCATTCATCAATAACAATAATTGCTATTCAAATGATAGTTCTGCAAAATGGGTATTTGATGGTCAAACAACATTTTATTTATTGGCTGCATGGCAAGCATATGCCGCAACAGCGGGCTTATCAGGTACAGGATTTGATACTGTTAACGCATCAACTTATGCAAATCCTGGCTGGTCGTTCTCAACCCCTCTGACTATCCCTGCTTTGGATGAAACCAAGACAGGTGCACAATTATTCGCGCCGTATTTTACACCTGTAGGATTGCCGCTGGTTGGTACCGGCAATGCTGCGAATGCGCCTGCGACAGACATAACAAATGCAGCAAGATCTGTTTCTCCAAGTATTGGAGCTTACGAGTAATGATGAGCACGTAAAGTATCTTAGGCTCGCGTAAGGCGCTTGATTTAGTGGCGGGCTATGGTTCTGATTGATGATGGAATGAGGTACGCCACTCCCATATCGACGCTTGGCAAGGCATCTGAAAATTTTGTTTTTTTATTACAGGCAACCGAGGGAAACATTATGTGCCTAGTGATAATTGTGGAGTGGCTATGAAAAATCCGTCAAGCGAAATATTATCTTGCCCAAATTGTAGCAATCAACTTGTATCCACTGATGGATGTGAGTTTTGTGGGCTGACGTTTCAGAAGGATGAAGGTACCCCAGTCTTAATTGCGCCCAATGTAAATAGGCATGTACAGTTCACATTTAAAAGTGATCGATCATTTATAAGTGATGGCCAGCTTGAACAGCTCTTAATTGACCCCCCCTTAGCTTCACTAAGTGAAAAATTGCCATATCATCTTGACCCTGCTCATGTATATATCTTTAACCGCTTGCCCAAAGGAAGTCGAGTCTTGGAAATTGGCTGCGGCGGAGGGCAAAACCGAAAATTTTTTGAAGATAAAGGATGGTCATACGTTGGTGTAGATATTTCAAAGGAACGAGTATCTGATTGGCTGCAAAAATATGGTGGGCCAAATTATCTATGTGATGCTCATTTCTTACCATTTCGCGATCAGCAATTTGATATTGTCTACTGCGCCGCAGTTTTTGAACATCTGGCATGCCCTTTTTTGGCAGCTCAAGAGTTGTACCGTGTGGTGAAACCAGGTGGATATTTTCTAGGGAACGTGTCGTTTCTCGAACCTTGGCATGACAGAAGCTATTTCCATATGACACCTCTTGGCGTCATCGAATTATTAACTCAAGCCGAGTTTCATATTGAGCATATCTGGCCGGGGCGGGGATATAGTGGATATTTTGCCTTAGCAGCAATGGGTAGCCGATCCACTAAATTATTAAAGGTTCTGGGCAAAGTTCTATACTTAAGCTATCGTATGGAGCATAAGTTTAAGGACCTAATTCGCAATAATAAGAACCAGTCTTTTAAAGATATTGCTAACAGAGCTAAAGTCGCAGGCGCTATAGATTGGATTGCATTACGTCCAGAAAAATAAATTCGAATTCGCAATGTAATATCTTACGCGAGACGTTTTGGTTCATTTGCCATCATAAATGAGATTAAGATGGACTGCCGCAGTTTCTATATTATAGAGTTGATTCATATGTTTTTGGGCAGCACGGCCCCAATCATTAAGCAGAGCAGGATTGTTTAACAAAATAGAAATGGCGTTCTCAATGCCTTTGCGAATATTTTCATTTGCGATTTCTAGCTCTGCCGTCAGTTGTTTTCCACTACTCCAAATACCTTGCCATCGATTCTGTTGACCTAGATTTATATCAATGACGTATCCGGTTGCATTATGCTTAACCAATTCAGGAATCGCAAAAACATTTGTTGCTATGGTAGGCATTCCAAGTAAAGCAGCCTCAATAATCGCCCAGCCTAAAGATTCATCATAGGAAGGAAAAATCAAAACATCACACTCCTGCATAAGTTTGATAACGTCCTTATTCGGCAAACGTTCGTGATGAGTTACCCAATCTGAGTCTTTTAATATCCCAGCCCATTCTTGAGGATTAGGCGTGTGTTCTCTTAATACATAGCCATTGCCTCTGAATTGCCCAACAACTACTAGATTTAGATTGGCACCTTTCTTGATGAGATTGTCTATGGCTAAATATGCAGGTACAAATCCCTTGGGAAATATATCGCCGCCAATAAAAAGTATTTTTAATGGGCCATCTCTATCAACAATTGAACAAAATTCATTTTCCTTGCATACGCTTCCGACATCTACTCCACCTCGAAATACGCTAACTTTGCTTGCTATTCCTGGATAACCAAGAGCGAGAAATTTATTTCTGGCTAATGTTGCCGCAATATCACTAAGCGCCAATAAAGATAAACAACGATTTGAATTTAATAGCGACAAACCAAGCGATTCCTGCCATTTCGAGATTTTGCCTAAGTAGCGTGGTATTTCATTTTCAAACGAAACAATAAACGGAACGTTGGATAATGGAATCGCATTCCATGTATGTATTAAATCAACTTTCTGTCCGAGAATAATCGGCGTGTATTTGTAAAACGTTCCTTTTCGTTCGAACCTATGTATTGGCCAAGAAACGAGTCGTCTAAATTCAGTCTCTTTAACAGGCAAGGCATATGACACTCTTTCATATCCATATCCAGGATAAATGACTCCGACTTGGCGAAGATTTGAACTGGAAATAATATTAGCGAGTTTAGGTATGGTGGTAACATTTTTAGTTTGCCTCATTCAGATTCCTCAATGCGCTAAACAATATAATTGTTATTTAAAGAATACCGGCTTGAGCCTGTATAGCTGCGAAGGGGGTCCCAGCTAAAGAAACTAATCAGGATGGTGTTTTGCAGACTTTGATGTTACTTTTTTCCCCAGATCGATCCAATATTTCTCATAGTAAAACGTAGATAAGTGAGCCAGTAAAAATGTAGTCGCAAATAGTATTGGACGCTTGGCGTATTTCAGAAGCGATTCGCCTTCACCTAACCATGTAAATCTTAGCCCACCATGAATCACATAAAGTGCATAAGAAATACTTGCCAAATAGACTAATAGTGCGTTGGTTAACCACTTATTCCACCAAACCATTTCTGTCTTAAACAGAGTTGATCCGATTAAAAGCATTGCAATATAAGGACGTAAATAATTGATCACTCCACCAGCTGGATGAGCGGAAAGTAACAATAGCGGGAGCATGTAAACTGGGTTAAATAAGCTGATATAACGCTTTACTGAATCACCGTAATTAAATAGCAAGGCAAGTACACATCCAGCCAAAATTTCATCGATGCGGTAGTAGGTATTTATCGCAATTTCAACTCCATTCAAATACCGATTAGCAGTCACAGCAACGCATAATATCGGTAGTAGCATGAAAGCACGAGATTTAAAAACTGAAACCAATATTGCAATTAATATATAAAACTGCATTTCAACGCATAGACTCCAGTAATGTGATGTCTCGTGTGTTAAGGCCATAGGCTCCCAGTTTGCGTAAAATAAAAAATGAGGCAAAAAGGTTTCAAATTTTGAGGAATTCGAAATTAAAGTAATAAGCAGGCATAACCATGCCAGCGGGATGATTCTCATGAACCTTCTGATCAAAAAACTACCAATATTTTGATCTTTCAGCAACATATTAGTGATTAGAAATCCTGATAGAATAAAAAACAAAGCCATTCCAGCGGCAGCTACTGCGGCGTTCATCTGCCAGCTTTTGGGGCCCAAAGGAAGCAGATGTCCTGCAAGCACGAAAGAAATGCTAACTCCTCGCCATCCATCTAGAACCTTAAATCTGTTTACCATGGTTTTTCTATCAAAAGTGAAACGCTATGACGCAAATTAAAAGCCCAAAGGCATGTTGAGCCAAAAAAATGCTGTTCAACGAGCGGTTCTTTATTTTTGCACCCACCGCCCTAAGATTGTCTCCCAAAATTATAAACCCCAGCGTTCCTGCCGGGAGCCTGGAGGACTTGGCCAGAAGAAACACTTCACCCAGAGCAAGCCAATCGACTGAAAAATTATTGACTCCACACCTTTGCTTGTTTGCCACCATGTTTCTGGCCCAAAGTCTGCTGGTTTGGTGGCCAGCACACCTACATTAACGTTGGATCCCAATGCCATCTGAAAAAGCAGTCGTGAACGGCGGGCGTGAGCGCCAGACGAAACAAGATCGATCGCATCGAGCTTAATTCCCAAGCGTTGCGCAGATTCGCGTAACGTCACAGCACTCAGAAACGTGCGTTCTTGAGCCGAAGGCGGGGCCGGCACAACAAGAATCATGTCACGTCTTATACCTCGTCGTGCGACATAATCCGCCGACATTACTGCGTAATTGCCATATTTTTCCTCGGGCCACTCTGTCGGGCCGCCGGTTGTCACAACTTGTGTATAGCCACCCATTTTGAAAATTTGTATTGCTTGATCAAGCTCCTTTGGAGAAAGCCAACCCTCCACCACAAGGACGCGAGCACCAACCGGATCATTCGGCGCAAGAAATGTATAGATGTTTCGCACACCGAACACACATAATACAAAAATGAATGTCAGCAGAAGCAGCCACCCAAAAATTGTAGGCAGCCAAATCTGGCGTTTGCGGCAAAGAGCTATACGGATCATTTTCTGATATGCAACGGGTATCCCCATACCACCGTGGCGCTTTCATGACAGACTGAGGAATTCCTCAGAACCTGAACCAAATGGCGACACTCCGAGCGAACCAAACCCAGACCTTACTTTCGGTTATTGAATGACAGCCCCATCCGCTTAATCAGATTCCCACCAAACAATCTGAGCGCAAAAGGGATGTTAACCAAGAAATATCGCTTGAAAAGTCGTTTCGGCTCCTGCATGACACGATAAAACCATTCCAAACCAACGTTCCTCATCCAGACAGGAGCTCGCTTAACATCTCCTGCCACAAAACTGAAACTGACACCTATTCCAAGCCACCATGATGTTGGCAAAAGCTCTCGCATCATCGCGATTACTTTTTCCTGCTTGGGCGATCCCAAGCCTACAAATATGATGTCTGGCCGGGTCGTAGCCATAAAGTTTCGAATTATGGCTATCTCCTCCAGATTACTTTCGAATCCAAATGGCGGTGCATAGCACCCGGCGATGCAGAGCGCTGGGTGCCTTAGCTGAAGTATATCTGCTGCAATTTTCGCGACACCCGGGTTCCCCCCTAACAGGAAGATCGACTTTCCATTTTGCGCAGCCTCTGACACAAGTTCGACAAAAATATCTGATCCTGTGACTCGTTCAGGCAGAGGCGTGCCCAATATGCGACTCAGCCAGACGATGGGGGCACCATCTGCCGTAAAAAGAGTGGATTCGCTACTAACGAGCGCGCGGAATGATGTATCCGTTACCAGGCGATGCAATATGTCAACGTTGGGTGTCACTATCCATCCACCATAACCCTGCGAATGTTGGCGAATGATCAGGTCCACGACTTCCTTCATTTTTAATTTGGCAAATGGTATGCCTTCTATAAGCACGACGGATTGAGAGTCCAATAGCATTTTCACACGACCACCTGATGGTTTGTACCCAGGATTTTTTGTTCGATTTCTTCCGTCGCCTTTCGCTTTCCCACGATCATGCAACGCTTCTGGTAAGCATGGAGAAATCGAATGAACTCAGCATTGTTGTATTTTGGAAGACCTCTTGCCCAGCTCGTTATATACCCCCAAAGCATCGCAAGCCCACCAACGACAACTGGAGGACGAGTCATTCGAAACGCGGCGCTGGCAACCATGTAGGGAAACCAGGTCCCCATGAAGTACTGGCCAAATCCATGGCGCTGCCGCCCGGTAAGCATTCCTTTCTGGCTTGAGCCCATTGCACGCAAATGAAGGAAACGCAAATCCGGATCATCCCAACTGCGAGCAAGCCACCCTTTCATCCGGCAGGTATGACAGTCAATTCCGTCCCACATCACTTCGCGGACAAAGCCACCAATCTCTTCAAAGCAGCGCGTACGATAAAACTTCGTCATACCCACCGACATCTCATCGCCGCACATTTCGCTGATAAGTTCGCCGGTATCCGGATCGGGGAAATACGGCTTTCCGCTACAGGTACCAAGACGTGGCTGCTGCTTCATCCGTTCAATCAATAACTCAAAATATCGGGGAGGAATATTCAGATCAAGATCAAATTTGCACAGGTACTCGAAATCACCCAGGCTGATGGTATCAAGTCCCGCATAAAATGCATCGATAACGCCGGGTCCGACTGCGCGGCGGCCCCGGTTGCTTCGTGTCACAATTTCGATCCAGTCGTGCTGTCTTGCATACTCTCCAAGTATTTGCGGAGTCTCATCGGTCGAGCCATCGTCGATAATGATCCACTTGGCGGGACGTAGTGACTGCGCAACTACTGAATCCAGAGTCTGTCGCATGTAATCTGCTTCATCGCGGCAGGGAGAAATCAGCACATAGCCATTTCCAACTTTCATGATTGAGCAAGTATCCGGTAAAAACTACTCATTGAGATTCTCCAAAACAGTCATTAAAAGTCCAGCCGTGTCGCTGTATTGCAGGATAATGTATTTAAGGAAACGCAGATCTTGTCCGTTCGCCCTGAGCTTGTCGAAGGGGGCCAAATAACATACATATTGAATGCTAATCCTCCCCATTCATGGTTCGACCTCGCCTTCAGCCCCGAGCATAGTCGAAGGATCACCACGAACGGACTTGATCGACGTTTCCTCAAATTATAGAGTGAAAAAGCTGTGCCAATTTCTTTGCCTCGGTGTCCACCGAATGCCGTTCTAGCACTCGCTGTCGAGCAGCTTCGCCCATCCTTTCGAGTGTCTCAATCGGAGTTGCCAGAAACTCCTCCAGCACTGTTACCAGACCATCTACGTCACCGGCCGGAAAAAGCCAGCCATCCACGCCCGGACGGATCAATTCAGGGATCCCGGCTACGTAAGTGGTCAGTATCGGTCTGCGCAAGGCCATGGCTTCCATAATCACGACCGGCAAACCCTCGGAGAAGCTGGGCAAAACCAGTGCACGTGCCGCCAATATCTCTTCCCTGACTTGAGCGCTGCTGATCCAGCCTGTGATTCTGACGTTATCCTGCAATTTATGACGCAATATTTGTGATTCCAGCTCCGGGCGCATATCTCCATCGCCTGCAAGTACCAGTTCGATGTTGGTTCCCTTTTGTACGAGACGGCTCACTGCATCTACCAGCAGCATTTGTCCTTTCTCTTCACATAATCGGCCTACGCAGACTACGCGAGGCGCCGATGGAATCGGCACTGCCTGGACGTCGTAAAAAGTCTGTTCCAAACCGCAATGAACCACATGCACTTTTGGCCAGTCGGCATAGTCCGCCCATCTGTACAACTGACTTCGAGCAAAAGAGCTGATTGCGACTACAAACGAAGCGTGCCTGATCTTTTCACCCAGTTTCAGAAACTCCGGCCTGTCGAACTCTGTTCTATGTACAGTAAAACTGTATGAGGCCGCACCCAAAGCTTCTATCAGCATCGCCACTTCAGTGGAATTGTCACCGAAATGGGCGTGAACATGGCGTACGCCGGATTCCTTTAGCCATGGAATGATGCGGCATGCTTCCGCTAGACATGCCAAGTGAAAGGGCCATGGACGATCCGCATGGATACTCATCTTCAACGCTAACTTGAGTGCGCCAAAAAAACGCACCGGGTGTGTGAGCGAGATATGTATCACAGCCAGTATCAAGCCGGTCACGCCAGCCTGCAAGACATAGCGAGTGTGCTCTCGTTCTCGCAGATCGTCGGCATCGACCAGCTTGGCATCCCAACCCCGCAGCGCGATACGCTGGATCGCGAAACCTTGTCGTTCCATGGCAAGTATTTCCCTGCGGATGAAGCTGTGGCTAACCTTGGGATATTGATTAATGAAATACGCGATTTTGGGTTGATTCATTGGCTCAATTTTTTGGCAAGATTTCAGGCGTTATTCAAATTCGCAAGTAAAGTGATAACCGTGACTTCTTGAATTTCCGGGCTCGGGAGTAGCAAATACGCTCTGTCACATGCATACGCTATCTATATCGCAGGCATGATGACACTGCAAAAAATATTTCGTCACGCGTGCGAGGCGGATACTACGCAACGAAATCGAATTCCGCAACGAGGCGACATGCACTGACGTGAGTGTACTGAGGCATAGACTGCCAACTACCTTATTGATGCTGGCATGCTTTGAACCCCACTGCGGTTCGTGCTGCACCCGCACGGGGTAGACCGCGGCTGTAAAGGACATTCGCCCCGACAGCACACGCACAGCTTGTCGAACCATGAATGGAGGATGCCCAACATTCAGCGTGTTATCGAACGAGCCCTTCGACAGGCTTGTATGGTATTTGCGGTTCCTTCTTGAGAGACTGGAAGGAACTGGGGTGGAGGGACATCGACTAGCATCTGCCGCATTGCGGACAGACTTCCTGAGAACTCTCCCACCCACACCCCAAACGTCG